>ENA-OPCS01000275-OPCS01000275.1-human-gut-metagenome-genome-assembly--contig:-NODE-275-length-44708-cov-7.272121_pt1 | contig 44708 bp, 37 predicted proteins | sample MGYA00241256_ERZ501492 | MGnify/ENA primary metagenome ERZ501492 (study PRJEB25962, sample SAMEA2042512) | human gut metagenome | biome: human gut; feature: human-associated habitat; material: faeces... | reverse complement strand
GCGGGCGTGCTCGAGCGTCTTGATGAGCTCTTCCTCGCCACGGGCTTCTCCGGCGCGGGCGCGTTCTCGGACGGCAAGCTGTCGCTGAGCCCCGAGGTCGGCGGTCAGCTCCCCGAGCTCATAGGCTACGAGACCGCTCAGGAGACAATAGAATATGCCGACAGCATCTACCTCGAGTTCGGCGCGGACACCCATGTTGAGGGCGTCGGCCGCGAGGAGGAGGTCAAGGAGATAAGAAAGCGCGCCATAAAAGCGGGTCTTCGCCTTGTCGACTGCCCGATACGCCACCTCGGCACGGAGAAGGCGCAGGATATCTACTACGCCATCGAGCAGTATCTCATAGAAAACGGCGTCGATATGCTCTTCGGCTACGAGTGCGACAATATAATCCTCGACGGCGACCGCTGCAAGGGCGTCTATGTCCGCAAGGGCGAGGAGAACATAGAGATATTCGCGGAGCACACCGTAATAGCGACAGGACGCCGCGGCGCGGACTGGCTCGAAAAGCTCTGCGCTCAGCATGATATCTCCCATCAGCCCGGCACAGTCGATATCGGCGTGCGCGTCGAGATAAGAAACGAGGTCATGGAGAAGGTCAACGACGTTCTCTACGAGTCGAAGCTCATCGGCTATCCCAAGCCGTTCAAGAACAAGGTTCGCACGTTCTGCCAGAATCCCGGCGGCTTCGTCAGCCAGGAGAACTACGACAACGACCTCGCCGTCGTTAACGGACACTCCTACAAGGAGCTCAAGAGCAACAACACGAACCTCGCCATACTCTGCTCCCACAACTTCAATCAGCCGTTCAATCAGCCCATTGAATACGCGCAGAAGGTCGGCGAGCTGACAAATATGCTCGGCGCGGGACACATTCTCGTCCAGCGCTACGGCGATATCCTCGACGGCAAGCGCACATGGCAGAAGGAGCTCGACCGCTCGAACGTCAGACCGACGCTCCCCGATGCCGTCGCGGGCGACATAACCGCCGCCATGCCCTACCGCGCCATGCTCAACATAATCAACTTCATCCAGGCCGTGGACTACGTCGTGCCCGGCTTCGCCGCCGAGGAGACGCTGCTCTACTCCCCGGAGCTCAAGTTCTACTCCAACCGCATAAAGATGGACGAAAGCTTTGACACCAACGTCAAAGGACTCCACTGCCTCGGCGATTCGAGCGGCTGGACAAGAGGTCTTATGATGGCCTCCGTCATGGGCGTGCTCATGGGCAGAAGCATAGCGGACAGATACAAAAAGTAAAGCATATTAATATAAAAAATTACCCCCGGAGATTTTTTCAAGGCTCCGGGGGTAATTTTTGTGAAATGCGACTTGTCTCGCTGTCCTCGACACAAATGACAATTTTGCAAAAAAGCACCTGCAAACGCAAGTGCTTTTTGAGCAGATAATGTTTATCGAAATATCGACTGCGCCCGACTTCGCAAAACACACCTATAAAAACCTTATAAGATTTTCCTGCATGCTCTTTGTAAATATTGGCGCAACCCATGTTTAAACTTTATGAATTTCATCAAGGATTCTGTCATGATATGCATCATATTCGTCCAGCTCTTTTTGATACTGTTTGAACTCGGCGAACAGTTGCCTCATTGCCGCAGAAGTTGCCTTTTTGCTTTCATCGCAGGACATCTCAATCTGTTTGCGCTTAGATTTATTTGTCAACAACGTAAACGCGCCATAACCCACTCCGGCAAAAGTCAGAATCAATAGCCAAAATCCGACAAAGAAGCTTCCGGCAATCGCAGCTGCTCCGACACCAAACCCAATATAAGCAGGCCAGTTTTTTATTGTCGAAACGGCTGTGTCTCTTTTTTCATTATAGAACGAATTGATTTTTTCCTGTTCTTCATCTTCGCGTTTAAAGTTGACAACTGTAGAGTACTCGTCAATATTGACTTGGTAATTCACCTTTCGGCGACTTCTGTACTCTTCGGTATGAGCTTCAACCGCCTTTTCCTGAAGATCTTTCGTCAACGTGAACACGCTCATTCTGATCTGACCGTTGACGTCCTGAGTGTCGCACCTGTAGAGCCAATCAATCATTTCCGCAATCAAATTCAGGTCACTTGCTTTCTTGGCTTGCTCGGCAGCGAAACACTCCTTGGCTGCCTCAACATCTCCCTCGAGACGAACGATATGCTCATTATAAGCGATTTCGTCATACGTGTCCTTTTCGGTCTGATTCGGAATCGCAATTATTTCATCGATATAACCTTTTAGGAATGTGTTTTTTTCTTCCGCCGGAACATTAACGGTCTTGAGGATAAACTCAAGAATATTGATGTTGCTCTTTGCTTGCATCATTACAGAAGAAAGCTGATTAAACTCGTTGCAGCACTTTCTCAACATCGTATACCGAAGTTGATCTGAAGGCTGCATTCTATTGAAATAGTGACAGATTTGGTCGACTATTTCGTCTTCGCTATAACCCGATGCCCGCATATTGGCATCGATAACCTTTTTTATGAATGTAAAGATTTCGTTTTTTGTTTTCTCATCTACAGTATCAACGAGCGTCTTGCTAACAAGAGAGAAAAGCATCAAGAAAGTCCTCTGATCGCTGCCTTTAAGATCACATTCCTGATATGTATAGAACCATTTCAGCGCTGCTTCTTCTCTATTGTTTCTGAGGTTGAAAAGCATATAAAAGATTGCACTGTTCTTCTTGTCAAGCTTAATCGCTCGATCTATAGCTCTATCCGCAAGTTTCTTATCGTCGTTACGCCAAGCCATAATACTGATAAGAACGCAAGTGAGCCAATAATCCGGCGTTTGCAGATGCTGTATCTCTATAGATTTTGTAATGGTTTTATCGCTTATCATTTGAACGTCAAGATTATCCATAATACCTTGAACAATTTTCCTGACGGTTCTATAGTTTGCAAAATCGTAGTATTTTTTATTGTTAGCCCCACGAATCTTTTTGTTTGCCAACTCAATGTTTTTGAAACGGACATATAGTCGTTCTATATCTCCTTGCAATGCAATAGCGTCAACTACTCTTTTATGGGACGATTGCATACTTCCGTTGCAATTATCCAATGTAGTGCGAATCTTCGTATTATAATCTTCAAGATTTCGGTGTGCACGAGAAACTCCGTTTGCAACGGTTGATAACTCGCCGCGCAATTCTGCGTTATATTGCTGAACTTGTCTCAGCTCTCTTTCAAGCTGGTTGAGTTGATTTTGAAGTGCATAATTACTCATCCTTATATCCTCCTGACTTGCTCGATGCAGCAACAGCTCTTTCCGAACCCCACTTCCGAATTTTTGCCACCATATCGGGATTGTTTTTCGAGATGGGAACTATCTTTCCGAACGTTTCCATCAAAGACTCCTTGGTTATCACCGATTGTCCGTTTATCAAGGCTAATTGAGCAATGTCCTTAATGGCATACTCAATGTCCGAGTAGGAAAAGCCTTCGGACACTTTCAGCAAGTCTTCCATATCAAGAGACGAGAGCTCAACATGAAGTGACTGCTTGGCATATTGAGCAATAGCGGCTTTTCGTTCTGCAACATTCGGTAAATCAATAAAAAAGATTTCTGAAAAACGACCTTTTCTGAACAACTCAAACGGCAACGCCGAAATATCATTTGCTGTTGCAACAAGAAACACTCGACTTTGAGATTCCTGAAGCCAAAACAAGAACTGACCAAGAACTCTTTTCCCCGTGTCATTCCCGGAATCGGATACAGAGAGCGCCTTTTCGATTTCATCAACCCACACAACGCAAGGAGAAACATTATCGATAAACCGAAGGGCATCCTTCATCTTTTTTTCGCTTTCACCAACCCATTTATCATACACCGAGCCTATATCGAAACGGAAAAGCGGTAACTCCCATTCTCTTGCCACCATCTTTGCGGACAGCGACTTTCCGCATCCCGGAACTCCGGCTAAAAGAATACCTTTCGGTGTCGTAAGATCCCTTTGTTGTAAGTCCTCATCTGATGCAAAAAATATACTCTTTTTTGCGTTGAGCCATTCTTTCAACGCATCTAATCCCGAAACGGTAAGATTGCGGTCCACCTTGACCGTTTGGATGCTCGATACTGCGGAATACAGTCTGCTCTTTTGGCTGGTCAACTCATATAAGTTTTCGCGGCCGAGTCTTTTCTTGCTTACGAGAGTAGTGGATAAGATGTTTTCGATTTGGATTTCCGAAAATCCCCTGAGCAAAGTTGCTGCCATCCTAATATCTTCTTCGTTCCACTCTATGGGATACCTACCTCTGAATTGACGGATAAAGGATTCGATCTGATAAATTCTCTCCTCCATGTCCGGATAGTCCAATGTGGTCAACATTCCAAACTGAGAAAGCCGCGACCATACCGGATCCGCCGTGATAAGAATGAGCGTGCAATTTGTTTCTTTCGCCAAATATAAGATGTTGAGAATTTCACGACTGTAAATGTTATCTTCGCCAATCCGTTTTATATCACCAAAGGCAAAAGTGGAGTTTCTGTTCTTTTTGAATGACGATGATATGTATTGCAGCGGATCGCTATCTACATCTTTTGTCGCGTCGCCGTTGAGAGCGCACACTTGTTTGGCGTCGGTATAGTAATTTATACTAATGTTTAACTCTCTTGCGATCTCCTTCAACATTCGCTCAACTCTTTCTCTCTCAGAAGAATCAACGATAATGAGCGGAGTCCTCGCACAAATATAGTTATTGATTTCCGCTTTTGTTGACCTATAATTGCCCATTCTGCCACCTGTATTCTTAAAATAGTTTTATCCTGTTCACCAAGAAGAGAAGATCCTCCAAATCGGAATTAGAAAATTCCAAAGATTGATTATGCAGAAACTTTGTAGTAGCCTCCCAAAAGTTACTCATCTGCTCCTTCACCGACTCCTCCAATTCCAAACGGAAGCTTTCCGGAAGGAAAGTCAGCTTTTTAAAAAACAGCGATTTGGAAACATCCTTTTTTAAACGTTTGAACAGTAGTTCCGTCTGGCACAACTCGTTAAACGCAATGTTTTCGTTAAGATTTCGAATAAATCGCTTGGCGCTTTTGTCCAAAAAAGCATTTACGGTTTCTACAATCTGTTTTTGCAGAGCGTTCTTCGTGAGGTCAGAGCCAACAAATGTGCCCATACCAACCGCCTCGAAAAGCTCGTTGTCGGCACCTGTCCCGTTTTTAATCATGTCAAAGCACGCCAGCCATTCTTGATATGTAGACGGCGCTTTTATTCCCGTGTGCTCGGATACTGTACTCATTTCAAGAAACTATAAGGAGGTTCAAGGCTCCAGCTCGGAAGCGATTTGCTCATCTCCTTAAGGCGTTCGTCGGAGATTTCGACATTGTCTGCGTTGAACTCCGAAAAATTGTCGTGGAGGCGCTGCTCCATCATCTGTTCAAACTCCATATCCTCGTTTTGCTTGTTCTGCTCGTTACTCATGGTTATTACTCCTTTATCTTATTGGATTAATTTTAGCGATTTTCTATCAAAGGAATTCCACTGTGCTCAGCAGTTCGTCCTTCTTTGCGCACTCTTCATCAAAACAGCGTCTAAATTCAGCGATTTCGCCCATACAAGCATTTAGGTTGTCAACGGCCGCCTGCACACGCTGAGGATAGGCTTTGACCGCCTGCACTATTCTAAACACGAGAAAACCTACGGCCAAAGCAGTTACTATAAGCGAATACAATGTAACAAAAGCTAATCCGGCAGACACGATTAATAGAATTGCAGCAAGAATATTGGGTGTGTTGACAAACATATTTTGGAATTTATTGTTCTCAAAATGATTCTTCAGACTTTCCACTTGCTCTGCCTGATCATTGCCGTTGCTTGCGCCTTCCCAAGTGTCAATATGAAGGTTATATTGGGTGGGCAGGGATTCCTTGAGCTTGGCATCAAAATTATCGACAGCCTTTTTAAACCACGCTTTTGTGTTTTGAAAGCCAAATTTTCTCACTTGAATATCGGTCTGATCACTGTCATCATAGATAGCCCATTTGAGCATTTGCTTGCCGATATTGAATTGATTGTTTGACAGCTCTTCCATCGCCTGATACTGACTTTCGGCTTGTTCGACGACACCGTTGTTCTCAACAACCAAGCGATAATACTCTTGTTGTTTCTTTAGTTCGAGTTCCTCCGCATCATAATTCGAGATTAAATTCATGAGAATGGCATCAATGCGACTCTTGTAGTTTTCACTGTCTTGAGGCTCAGACTCGACATCCAGGGATTTTACAAACTCCAGAAGAGTCTCAAACTTTGCCGCCTCCTTATAGGCGCTCTCAACCTCAGCGGCATTAGTACAGAATTGAAGAATAGACTGATATGTAAACTGTGCCGGGGTGTTGATATTGGCAATATATTTCTCATAGGCATCGAGAAGTTCATTGGAGATCTGCTCATTGTCGTTTATGATGGAAATCCATTCATCAATGAGCCGGATTATCTCTTGCTCGAGCTCCTTGTCCTTGCCGAAAATGCCATTTAAAAATGACTGGAGCAGAACGGCGGTTTCTTGCTGTAACATAGTGGGGTCAAGCGTCTTGAAATACTCATAAAACCACTTTTTGGCCGCTTCCATTCTTCCGAATCTCATGTTTAAAAGACAGAAGAAAAGCGTGGTCTTAATCGCGTCCTTTCTACCGCTTTCGGCAAGAGCATTTTTTGCAACTTCGGGATAATCGTTCACCCACGCCGTTATAGCAATGAGGGCATAGGAAAGCCAGTATCTCGAGCTGGTAATCCAGAGTTCTTCCGACAACTCCTGGATAGTGCTGTTCCTAACCAGGTTAATATCAAAGTCGCGAACAACGCCCATAACCGTACGTCGAATTGCAATATGATTGCTGAATTGCTCTTTGATAATCTGATCGATTCTCAAGATATTCTCGTGAGCGATCTGCTTTTCCTCGCCGTGGAGCATCTGCGTCTTGAATTTCTCGATATTATCGTAGATCTTATTCGTTGTGGCTTGGATGCTTGCCGTCGATGTGTTAACATTGTTGACCTTAACATCTACACGTGATTTAAACGAATTAATAGTTTGGTCAAGACTATTTATCGCTTGTAATGCATTAGACATTAGTTTCTACCTCCCGTTATTAGAATCCCTCGACTGCGCTCAGCATATCGACACTTTTTGCGTCTGCTTCCTTGTAGGCGGAGCGCCATTGCGAAAGTTCGTCAAGTGCTTGTTTAAGCAACAGTTTGCTTTTTCGTTTCTTCTCTTTTATAATTTTCCCCATATCGACGATGCGACGCCAAAGGAGAAAGCTGCCTGCCAAACCGAGCAAGATACCGATTGTCAAAATAACCGGTGAGAAGAACGGAATCAGTAAAAGGAGGAGGAGCAAAGCCACCGCACATATTCCCGTGTAGATCAAAACGTGTTTATCTTTGAAGGTGTTCTTGAATTTGTTTTTGTCATAAAACTTATCAAGAATCTTCTCGGCCTCGTCATAATCCTTCTCGTTACATTCCAATTCACACTCATCAATGTTGAAATGATATTTGTCCTTCTCTTTTGTTCTATATTGCTCTACGAACTGTTTGAATCCTTTTGCCATTGCTTCTTTCATAAGAGAAATAGAAAAACGCCTAACCGATACATCCGTCTGGCTCGTATCATCCGCAAAAGCCCAGGAAAGAAGAAGATCTCCAAAATTTTTCTTTTTCTTTTTGTCCTCGAACAGCGCATTATAGTTAGCCTGCGCTATTGCGACATCGCCCTTAGCGCTAATAACGGCTTCATTGTATTTAATCTTTTGGACAACCTTCAGTTCGTCTTCGTCATAATCATTGATAAGCGAATATAGAACGTTTTCGATTCGTTGGGGAAGATCCTTACCTTCTGTAACTTCTGCTTCGGAAATTTCATTGTAATATCGCGCTATCTCGGCATTCTTTTCTGCCGTAGACAGAAGCGCCTTCATATCAGGATACTCAGCGCACGTCCTTCCGAGAATCGTATACTCATGGTTTGTCTTGTGGACATATAATTCAGCAAACTCAATTGCTTTCCGGGTGAATTTCTTCGCGAAATCCACTGTAGTTACTTCTACCTGTGCGAGCATATTCCGGAAGCACGCGGCTATCGTTGTTTGGAATTCTTCGTCGGCTCCAAATGCTCCAAGCAAATAGGCCTGCAGGAGATACTGCCATTCGTCGCCCAAGTTGCTCATATCTGCTCGGTCAAGATAGTTGACATACCATTTCTTTGCAGCATCAATCCTATTAAAGCGAAGATTGATAAGCAAGTAGAACAAACATGAATTAAAGTAGCTTATGGTCAAGCTTTTGCTCATAGCGCGTTCTGCGGCCTCTTTTTCGTCGCTCGCCCAAAGCATTACTGCCGAAATGCAATAGGCAAGCCAATACTCCGTGTTTTGGAGATATGCCTTTTCTACTTTCTTTCGCGCGGGCTCGCTTGATATGATATTAGAGTCGAGACCGACTACATAGCCGAGAGAAATCCTTCGCAGGTCATTGTAATATGAAAATCTTGTGTAGTACTCATCGGTATACTGAGATGCATTCTTTGAGGCGGTTGAGATGTTTTTGAATGAGAAATACTGAACGGTCAGTTCTTTTAATGCCTGAAACACCTCTTTTGTGCTAATATCGGCTTGGCCAACGACGTCGGACAAGGTTCCCATCTCTTTATAGACAGCCTTGTCCATTTCACCGCAATTGCCGATGAGAACCTTTACGTTGTAAATGGCAGTTTCAAGCTCTCTCTCCAGTGCGGCGTTCTCCTGATTGATATAGTTAATTTGACTAATAACATTATTTATCTGTGCGCGTAATCGTTCCGCTTCCTCTAACTCTCTTTGATATTCTTCTTCCGTCATAGCTGAGAACCTCCCTCTTAAAGATTGCTAAGCTCTTGATAGAACTTTTGATAGCTGGCCGGAGTTATTTCCAGTATTCTGTCAAAGTAGCACCTATACGTCTCAGTGTCACACCGTCCGTTGTTTATGTACTCAGCTCTTACAGAATCGAACAGAGAATATATCTCTACAAAATCTTCTCGGGTTGGCCTCTTTACATTGGGATCGTTTAAGTCATACAAATCTTCAAACCCCGAGCCGGAGAAGTCGATTTCTCTACAATCAAACTCATTGACAACATCACCGGAGACAAGATCTGCAATAATCCAATGAATCGGACGCGGCATTTTGTTTTGCTGAATGTTTTCCCGATTGTAGATGTATACAAATACGGCAATATAAAGCACATCATCAACAACACGCAAAACCGGGTTAGAGACACTGTGTGGAATCTTTGCTCCACCAAGCGCCTTACCATTCAGTGTTGAGACAATACTCTTAATTTCGACCATTACTTATTCCTCCTTCCGAAAATTCTTTGAAGCCAATTGCCTTGAGTCCCCGTGTTTGAGTTATCGCCTGTATCATGATTCACATCCGATACATCATTTTTTGAGACCACAATTGCCGTGGGATCGATAACTCTGTGTTCATCGGTTCCAAAGCATATCTCGTGATACTTATCGGCATCCACATAGTCCACTCCCCCGCCGGAATCAATAATATCGAATCCTTGAACGTTACCCAATTCATCACGCTGAACACCCGTTACGGTAATCCAATGGTCAGAAAAGAAGTCATCGCAAGGAATTCCTAAGGAATTAACATATGTTCTTGGCTCACCCCAAAGAGCAGCGGCATCTACCGCAACATTCAACACACACCCCTCATCAAGTTTCGCTGCGACCTCTTCTACGTCGAGTGCATTATTAAACTCATAGAGTTCCGTGTTTATTTTTCCATCAAGTTGCTCGTTCATCTTATCGTATAGATCTATAAATTGCTCCGTCGTTGTACCGCCGCAGTTCTCCGGCGAAGAATCCATATTGCAAAGATTGTTGTCAACTGCCACATTAAGGACTTTATTTTCTGTAAATTCATTTGTATCAAACAATTTATTCAACGCATTGGCTTGGGATGTCGGGCCGCAGGTTCCTTGGTAGTCGAACTCATTTATTCCCTGTTCGTAAAACGCTCCGGATTCGTAAAAATCGGGCTTATCTTCGAGAATTCTTTGCTCGAAGTCGTCATATTCTCTTGGCGTCATTACCGGAGTATCGCTTACCACATCTAATTGCTCGTCGGAAGTAATGTCAGACGGAATATCTTCGGAGCCTGTTTGGGGATTGTTTTCAACTTCTTCGCCAATTTCACTATCCGTTATCGACGTTTCCGAAGAATCAAGAGGGGAGCTATCGGAAATGACTTCGGTTTCACCGTCTATTGACGGTTCGACGGGGGACTCCGTATCTTGTATGTTCTCGACACCTTCTTGCTCATTTGCCATTATGGCATCAAGTTCGGGACTGTTTTCCGGAATGCCGGCCGCGATCAGTTCATCCCGTATATCAGTAATATCGGACGTTTCACCGCCGCTATAATCGATTGGATCCCTGCCAAGTTCCTGTAGGTAGGCATTATTTAGCTCTTGCCATTCGGGATCTTTTGAATATTCCGCGTAATCCTGCTGACCATAATTGTGTGAGTTATAATAATCGGCCAGTTGGTTATACGCCGACACCTCTGCCTCAAGAGGCGAGTCGGGCTGCGCATCAGCTTCCTCATAAAGGACGTCCACCGCTTCTCCTTGCTCATCCTCTTGAATACTTATAATGTCGGCATTGCTCTCGGGATCATCAACCGACATATCATCCAAAGGATCTGCTTCCGGTATTACTACCGTATCAACCTCGTTTCCCATGTCTGTTTCAGTCGGGATCACATCTTCTGCCTCAAACCCGTCAGAAGTATATTCGGAGGACTCATCGACAAGAGGATTATCGTTGTCTATATCACCTTCATCCATTAAAGTGGAGACACTTATTTCTTCCGGCGTTTTCTCTGTATTATCAAAATCAAAGCCATCCACAAAATCAGGAACTTCGTTTTGCGGTATTTCTTCCTCCTCCAAGAGCGCTTCAACATCGTTATCGTTGCTGTCTTCCAATGTGTCCGTCCCTATTTCAAATGGATTCTCGGAAATGTCCGGTACCGGTTCAACATCATTCATTAGCGTTTCTATGTCGTTACCTGTAGAATCATTACCTTCAACCGCAGCCTCTGTGATCCCTTCTAACGATTCTGTTGCCTCCTCGTCCATCAAGTAGGATATGTCAGAGCCGGCATCCATTTCATAATCATCTGTAGCGTTTGAGATGTCTGATGGATCCAGAACGGAAGAATCAAGCGCATCAAACGGAACGTCTTCTGTTGTATATGTATCGGCGGCATTATCCATCAAGCTATCTATATCCGCCGCTTCTGCCGTTGAAAGCTCTGCATCAAAACTGCTATCGAGTGGTTCAACATCGAAACTTTCAAGTTGCTCCGTAGAGATATCGTCCATTAGGCCGCTAACATCGACGGTATCGGAAAAACTGCTCGTGTCGGTGGTATCTGTGCTTACATCGTCGAAAGATGAAGTTTCAACGGAGTCGTCAAAAACTTCGCTCATTGCCCGAACCTCCTTTTTGTTTTTTAAGCAGCTGCTACTGCTCGACTCTTCTCAAAAACCGCGGATGATTAAGAATTGTATTGTACTCGGCTCTTGTGATTCCGAAACTTTTAATCAGCATAGACTTCCTCAAGAACTTAATCTTTACGCAGTTAACAAGCCGGTTACTCGCCTGTATTGAAGGATTCTCCTTCAACAAGAGGATAATGTTCTTGTCCATTCTCACTAAAAACTTTACGAACTCCGCTTTATCGGCCAATTCGTATAAGCAGTCGTTCACCAACCGTGTTGCGAGGAAATCTGCGTTGGCACGAAGCCTTAAATCACAGTTGTCTTTACAATAGCAATTGTACTTACACTCCGTGTGAGGGATAAGCAGTTCTTTATGCGTATCCCAGTATGTTGAAAGCCCTGCAATTTCCTGATCGGAAATAACGGATCTAAGAGTAGCCTTGTCGTGCACGTTATAGGTTTTTATGTGGAGCGGGCTATGGACGCGACCATAATGGAGCAGAGCTTCGCCGACACCGAGCCGGCCAAGCAGATCGTAATCCGCTTCGCCCATATTGGTTGCCGTGCTAATTGCATCCTTGTTCTCTTTTTCGACGAGCTTAAAGATTACCTTTACGTTCGTATTTGCAACTACACCGCGTCCGACTTTAGTGGGTGATTGGTCTGCAATTATAATGCCGGTACCGTAAGATCGTATTTCGGCAATCATATCTTCGAGCGCTTCTACCGTAGACCCCTGTGAATCTGCGCTGTCTTCCGATCTTGAACCGCCTCCTGCAAGCAAAACGTGCGCCTCGTCAATAAGCAGGATGTTTTTCAGTTCTCCGTCGCCGGCGACATTGTTCTTTGTATATACGCAAACCATGATAAGGAGCAGTGCCATGATTAGCGATTTCTGCTCTTTATTGTTGATCGCGTTGAGCTCGATTACCGTTGGTTTGCTTAATAAATCTTCAAGGGGGACCGTGTTGACGGTATCATAGATATTGCTGTTCTGCGCAATTAAACTAACAAGACGAACAACGCCGGCGCTTTCCATATTTGACTTAACGTCACCCTTATAGTCCATGCGCTGGATGTTTTTCTTGAACACCTTAATAAATTCATATAGGCCAAAGCGCTGCACATTGGGATCGTCTTTTGTGCTATCCATTTTCCACCCGTATTCATTATAGCAATCGTTGATTGCAGATAAGAAAATATCGGGCAAAGGATTCGGCATTGAGAAAGCCGCCTTAAATGCAGACATAAGACTTGGAATATAGCTCTCCACCGTCACCCCTGTCGGGGGCAAAAAGGGGTTGATTATATAGGGTGACACTGTGTTTTTTCCCGGGGTAAAGATCTGCAAATCTTTAATATCGTCAATCAGCGAGCGATATTCGCTCTTTGTAGGTTCGATTGCCAGAAACGGTATCTTAAAATCGTTCCAAAACTGCAAAAGGAGTCCCAACGAGAAGTTTGTTTTACCCGATCCCGGCATACCCACGACAAGCCCATGCTTAGTAAAATCATTAAGCGGAATACCGGCATGAACCTCATCGTTTTTATCTCTTTTGCTGGCATTTTGTATTATGCCCACCTTAAAGTTCCCAAACGAGATAATGCTCTTGTGAAGTTTTTCTCTGTTTGCAAGGATTTTATTGCTATCTAATCCGATTGTTTTTCCGTCATCAATCGGAAACTTAAAAACACCTCTGAGTTCTCGGGTCGTCATCAAGTACTTCAGCCGCTGCAAATGTTTCGGCGCGTTCTTGCTCTCCCAAAAGTTTTTCTCTCGTGCGCGGTTGATAAGGATGTCGCTGTTTGTCCAAGGGGAGGAGAACAGGTTGTTTGCGGGATTGAGCTTATACTCCGAAACGTCCACTATATCTATCGCGCTTCCGGTAGCCTTTCCCTCTGCTTCGACCGAATCCATTAATTTGTTGGCAAGATCAACGGCGCTGCTATCCTCCGAATAGACAATAAAGTTATATAGAAACAAAAGCTCATTATTTGCTTGGGAATAGTAATCATATGCGTCCACGACCATTTGTGTGTTTGCATCTACTCGTATTCCTTGCCTATAGCGAATCTCGCTGACATAATGAGCCAAAAAGTTTTTGCTTTCTTCAATGCCATATAATTCCTGAATGTCGTATTTCGTGGGAATGATCTGCATTGAGATAACGCTTCCGGGATATTGTGTTAAGGTGTTGGTGAGTGTTGCGATATTGGTGTTTTCCGAAGGCTCGATGACATCGTTGTAGTACATCAAGCCGTTTGCCGAAATGGCATTTCCGATTGCTTTCTCTTTTTTCGAGACGGATAGTACCTTTGAACAGTTCGTCGTATGAAGTGTTTTTTCAAAATCATCATATTCGCTTTCCGCATCAAATACAGAGACCGAAAAGCTCTTGTCCTCGAGATCGTTCTTTATGCTTGAAACCATATCAAGAACAAAAGATTCTGTGTCGCGTTTATCGTTGCCGATCCTTCTGATGATTATGTATAACCTAACTTGTGCCTTATATGTTTGGTTATCCACTTCTACACTCTGAAATAGAAATTCGAACGATGTGTTCTCAATATCGGACTTCCGATGCATTGATTGGAGAATCTGTGTAAACAAGACTTGATTCATATAGTTCGCCCGATCAAGGTCTTTAGACAAAAGCTCATAAAACGGGACGGCAGTCACTTCCGCAACCGCCATGCTTATAAACATCCCGTTTGCCAACTCAAGAGTTTTAACCATCTTCGTTTATCGCCTTTCCGCTAAAAAAGCTTTGAATACACCTTGTATTTTTCGCAAATTGCATCGGCCGTTTCGCTAAGGTTTGCTTTATTTGCCACTATGTATTTCTTCCATTTCACGCTCGAACCCGATACATTTATTTCCTCATTAAGTTTCATTCTTTTCGATGAAACTAAATAGTCGGCGATTTTAAGTGCCGTAGCTTGAGAATCGTTCGTACTGAGCGTATACGCCTGCACTAAATTACAGGTGATGCTGTTGCCGAGATGTGTTATATGAACTTTACAATTTATCACATCGCCCGTCGCACGATCAACAATCGTTTTTACATTATCGGCTTTTATCGCATCCCTCTCTTTGAAGCGGAGGAGATAGTTCTCTATAGCTTTGTTTGAAAAAGAGCTGCCGGGGGTGAAAATCATTGAAAACAGTTCAGAGCTGAAATTATCTGCCGCAGTTCTCTCAAGGTATGCGTTTGCCGCATCCGATCTGAGCTGGGAGCCGTTTGCAATCATTTTTTTGATGAATCTCATTTTTGTTTGCAGCTCATCTGCCGACGAACAAATATACTCAACAAAGCTGACCGGATCTATTTTTAAGCCCTTTTGCGACAAGATTTCGACAATGGCCGTCTTAATATCCTTTGAATCCACGTTGCTGTTCATGTACTTTGACAAAAGATCGTTGAAAAAACTGATATTCAACCCTTTGTCAAACATTGCACTTACAACGGACGGCTTGTTGTCTCCGTCTGTAGAGCATTTTAAAACATAGTTTTCAACTGTAGCTGTTGGGATATTTGATGCCCTCTCAAGAAGGTCTTGAAGAATGACTTTTCTGTTGTCGGCTTTGTCTTGATTGACACACAGGTAGTTTGTCAGCACTGCCTCAAAAGACTTGTGATCCACCTTGAACTCAAAGGTCTTTTTAAGCAATGTGACTTTATCGCTCGCACTTATTTCGCTGTTTGCAAGCATCAAAATAATAAGTTTTGCCGGAACCAAGACGTATTGTCCGCTGTTCTTTAAGCAATCCATGGCATTGCAGGCGATCTGTGTATCCCCGCACTCGTATGCAAATGAAAGAATCTTGAATACGTCTTCATCACCGATCTTACTTTTGCAAAATGCGGATAATGTGGCAGTCACTGTCTCCGGATCCGCAATCCTAAGTACCCGATCAAGCAGCAAATCAAGATTAATTGACAATCCTTGATTTAACGCAGCAATGCTCGTCTTGCTTTTCGTCTCAACGCTGTCTTGCGTGTCGCTTAAATAGCTCTCGATAATCTTTCTGTCTTCATACTTTAATTCGCCGGTCTCAAGAAGAGTTGCTATGCGTTCGCCTTTTGCATCGCTGTCGGGATACCGGGCAAGCACGTCGGACAGTGCCGCCCGGATATCAATATTATCCGAGTTGCTAATGACCTGATCGGCAAGATCGATTTTTTCGTTCTTGATAGCAAAGCTCAGCAGATTGTTGTTTGCATATTTTGAGTAGACTTCTTTTGCATCAAGCATTTGAGCTACAAAGTCGCGTCGAGCAATATCATTTAGAGAATCGTACACTAAAATCAAGGTTGCAAAAATATCGGACTCTTCGAGAAACTCATATAGAGCTTCCTCTTCATCCGATATGGTTACACCTGTTGATTTAAGCTGCTCATATGTTTTCCTTAACTGAGCGAAAATCGACTTTACGTCTTTCTGATCGCACGCACCGGGTGTTATAACTCGAGTCACATCATACGCCAGTTTCGCAATAATGGTTCCGACATAGCGAGAATCTATCTTTTCACACTCAATAAGATTCTTAAAGGCGCTGTCGAGCCGCCGGTAGGCAGTATCTAACAATGATTGTCTAACAACATTCTTGATTGTAAATAATCCGTCATATTGCTCTTGCTTCTCAATTTCCGCACCGCAGTAGAGGCATTTCCATATTTTCTTTTCTTTTATGTACTGCAGCTTTCCGGCACATTGTGTGCACTTTCGAGCTACGAAACTTACAGCCATTTACCGCACCTCACTACAATCATTTTGAAATGGCAAGTTTCTTGTTTCGTTCAACATACAGTCTCTCAAGCTCACCGCAAGTTTGCTTCGCATCGGCAATCTGACCGTCGTCTATGTTAATGCGAAGTTCTGATACTTTTTGTATTATACGTTGTTCGACGTTTGCCACAGAATCATTAGTTATCGGATCCGAATACTTTACCGTTTCAGAGAGCTTCCTCAGCGCTTCTTTCAACTCGGGATCAGAACAGGAATCCCGCATCAGTTCAATGTCAACAAGAACCGACTTGAGATTATTTACATTTTCCTTAATGTTATCTCCGATTTGCTGAACGGTGTCTCGCGTCATCAGAGAAATAATTGCTATAATCAAAAACGCAGCCAGCACGAGTAATTGGATTATAAGCGCAAGCATAAAATTCACTCGCTGGAAAATGATAAACACGACGCCGATGACAACAGCCGCACACAGATAATAAATTGAGAACGATGCCAAAGGAATCCCGAAAAAAACAGTTTCAACGTCGGCAGTCTTAAAGGCCAGAGACATACTGATTATTTGCACGGCAAAGGCCAGCGTCACAAAAGCGTAACTCAGCCAAAAAACATTTGTCCTCGTTTTAAATATTGTAAACACCAAAAGGTTAAACAACCCGAGCAGGATTGCATAAATTAAGGCTATTCCGACAGTGTTTTTTGTTTTGACATTTGATTTCTTCATTCCTAATTCACTCCTTACAGACTTTTTCCGCAATTGAAACAGAATTTTGCCCCTTCGGGTAATGTTGTTCCGCAATAGGGGCACGTATTTGCCGAGAACTCATGGCCACACGCGGAGCAGAACTTTCCCTTGTGAACCGTCTTTCCGCAGCTTGGGCAAACAATCATATTGTCATCGTGCTGAATGCTCTCTCCGCACTCAAGACAGAATTTCCCGTCCGGGGGCAGCTTTGTACCGCAGTTCGGACATCTGTTCTCTCCGGTCTCCGGCGCTGTTTCTTCATCTTTGGGTTTGAAAAAATCTTTAACGTTAACCTGACTCGGGGCTTGACCGGGATAAGCGTGCGTTCCGGCCGCATCTTTAGGCGGCGTTGTTTTGGGAATCCTTTCGGGCTCAAGGGCACTCCTTGCAATATCCACAATAGAGCCGCCCATCGCGCCGCCCATCATGAATCCGCCTACTGCGCCTCCGATATTTCCCATAGTGCCTTCATTGCTCGCAAACTTCTCGGCAATTATCATTTGGCGCTCTTCCACCCAAGAGTAGCCTTCTATCATTCGGCTGGTTCTTCGTTCCTTTGCTTCGCTCACCTTTTTATAATCGGCTTCGGGGACTTCAATGGTTTCCACATTGAAATACTGGATCTTGATTCCGTATTCCTCAAAGATCACATCAAGTCTTTCTTTGATAACTCCGCTAATTTCAAACAGATGCGCATTCACCATGAAATAACTCAGCATACCGTTTATCATGATTTTAGAGATGCAATCCTTAACGTGTGAAGAAATAAGTCCCCTGAATTTTGTTATCAGCTCATCGTTGTTGAAGTTGTCTCTGAATCCGACCATTTTTAAAACGAACTTGCGAGAATCATCAACCGAGATGGACATACTCCCGTTTGCCATTACATGCATAAAAATATCGTACAGAGGATCCTGCAAAGCAATGGGACCTTGAGTTCCCCACAACAAATCCATCTGATGAACTTTGTTGATAAAGAACACTTTACAGGGAAATGAGGTTTTTCCGCCTGTTGGGATTTCGATTAAGCTCCGAGCGATCGGAATGTTGGGAACCGACAAAGTTCTTCGTCCGGCCGTAAACAGATCCGCTGCGTTCCCGTTTACAACAAGGAGAGCCTCATGCGTCTCGTCAACGATCAGCTGCGAAGTCGCATTAAAATCCTCCACCGGGAATTTCCACACGAGCGCCTCCTGGGGGCCGTCAAATTTAATTACTTCTGCTATTGCCATAATTTATTCTCCTGTTCTTATTTATTGGTTGAAACGATATACGTTTAAAACATATGTTTAAAAACCTCGCTGAAGCTCTTTGGGGCAGCGCTTAATCGAGAGAACGCAAAAAAAGACACTTCGCTCGGGAATGATGTAATTTTAAATTACAGTAATGCCTCCTCACGAATGACACCGAGCAGATTATCCTTAAAGCAATCTTCGTTTTCTTCCTTGCGAGCATCGTGACAAAAGGAATGAAAACCGCAACTAAAGCTATCACAATAACCGTGATTATCCACACATAATTCTCTTGTTTTTTTAAAAGTTACCCAAAACTTTTAGGCCTTCGCACCGTAAATATTTATAAAATTTCACAGCAAAATTCCATTATTGTGTATTTAGCCGTATAATAGCAAAAAACTACACTTTTGTCAATAAAAATGGTATGAAACGCCCAAAAAACGGTATGAGCACGCTTTTTCGGCTCTGATTTACAGGATATCTTAAAAATCGGCCTTTTAACGGTCTTTTTCTGTTTTTTTGCGGCAATCCCCGCCGCGATGTTTTTCGTCCCAAGAAATATACATTATTATTATTTTAATACCTCTTTTGTATTGTGACTCTTATCCGAGCGCACCCTCCGCACTCCGCAAGCGGAAAGTCAACCGCTCATTCTTCGTTCGGCGTGAACTTCCCGATTTGCCGAAACCAAAATAAATCTCCTTCGCGTTTTCGAAGTAATATTTCACAGCAAAACCGTTTTTGCCCGAAAGCAAAATTTATAAAAACCCTCGTCCTTGTTGAACGAGGGTTTTTCGGTCAATCCGTAATTATGAGTTGTGCGAAAAAATAAGCATTCGTGTGCAAAACGAGCAATTGTATGCGCGTCAATGCTTTGGCAATTCGAAATTCTCCGGTCCCTTATATTTACCTGACAGAATCAGCGTAATCGCATATTTCAGAAGCTCCTCGTCTCTGAGAATATGCTGATCAATCAGAGCCACATTCATAGCTTGAGCGCGAATGACTGCATTGTGATTACAATTATTCGGACTTGACAAATCTTGCGATGTTGCGAGCACGGCTATTCCTCCAAAGCCGGCCGCCTCCGAGGCAATCTCATATATATATGAGTTGTCGATATGCGGAGAGGTTTTACAGGAAACAAGCACTATGTCTACTCCGCTTGTGGCAATTACATCGATCTCATTGCTTATCGGCTCACCTTCTCCTGATTTCCATTGAAAAGCGACGCCGGTTCTAACATCACCGAAAATACAGGTGTGGAGAAGTTTATAGTACACAAGCATCTCAAATAGGTTTCCGCCTTTCTCGGAAACAAAACGATAAAAGTCGTTGTCTGTAATTTGAAAGCTGATGCTTTTTCGGTCCTCTGCTTCTGTGTAGGCGGAAATAATATTTTCCGATTTCAGTATAGCCAAAAAAGATTTTGCGATCCCGCGGAACCTTTCGTCCGAAATATAATTTACCGCTGAAGTTAACGGCAAAACCTTAGTATCGGCCCTGCTCTCCGAAACGCTTGTACTCGCATTGGGCTTTCCCTGTAGAAAATTCTGAATTATTACCGAGTTCCATTCACTGTAACATTTGAGCTTGGGTCTATCACCAAAAGTTCTGACGGTGCTGTGTGTCCAAAAAAAGTTCTCTACGTACCGGCATTTTTTATAGGGCATCAGAAATCCGTACGGATCATTGATTTTACCTTGCATGAGACTTAAATAGTCGCTAACATCCAAGGACATATCTTCCGTTCTGTGGGGCAGCATGTCATTAAAATTGAAATAAGACAGGCCTCGGTAAGAATCGTACGAAACCATTTGTACCCTTCCCGCAAATTCTCCTAAAGCCAAAAGAATTGTCGGCGGAATATTGGGTGTGATATTAAATATTACATCGTTATATTTTTCAAGGAGAAACCCTATCTTTTCTTTAATTGATTCTATTTTTAAGTTCGTGATCATATCAAATTCGGGTTCGGTATTATTCCCATGTAAATTGAAAAATTTACGAACGGCATCTTTTTTACCCTCGAATGATGAATCGGGATAAAACTCCACGAACACGGCCTTTTCGGCGCACAAAATCCATGGTACGATCACATCATTTGCGGCTTGCCCGTTTGTAAAAGTAATGATTGTAGAATCGTTTTTTATCAATTTAAGGCATATCGGTATCATACTGATGAACTGAACATCGTACGAAAGAAAGTCTATTCGCTTGTGCCTTTCCTTTGCCCATTTAAGTTTTTCATCGCTTGTTTTAACGACATCTTTAATCTGCTCATATTGAGGCGTCTTCATCAATATATTTATAGCCAAATTATAAAGAGCAAGTGCATTCACATCCTCTTGTCTTGCAACAAGTTTTTTCAAAGCAACTTCATAATCTTTAAGAGCGTCTGTCGTTTCTTCATCGGTAAGACTGCCTTCGCAGCTTGAAACCGCATCTATTATTTCATCGAAATTACTGCTGTTCATTTTATCCGAGAGTCTTTGGTGACAATAAAGTGACGCCCAATCCAAATCGCTTAAATTTTTAAAACGAGCTTTAAATTTCCCCATCTCGTCGGGGACTCTTTCTCCCCACCGGCGAGAGGCCCTGTCAAGGGTTGCGCCGTTTTGACCGCACTCGCACATACAAATATGAAGATTATTCTTATCATCCTTATGGTTATTACCGTTTGAGTACAGATAACCAAGTTCATCTCTTTTTGGCATTCTGCACGCTCGTATAGCCATGTAAGCGCACCAACGCTTGTGCTCGAGTGCAGCAAGCAGATTAAATTTCTTGCCGTGCTCATTAATAATCTTAACGAGTTCGGCAGTCATCTCAACCGCCGTGCCGCCGTGAAAGCAATAATCCAGCTTCATGGGCATATGTACCGCCTGTGCAAGCGACGAATCCGCTGTATAATCCATTCCGGTAAAATTGGTGAGGGAGATAAAAATATCGCCCGTATCTTCCGGCGTTTCTTCGAACTCTTTCTTGTACTTTGCGAGATATTTCTCTATTGAATGTTTTCTGTTAATGGTGAAGTTGTTATATTTTGCATCATAGACATAATTAATATTTGCCGCAAGCTTCATTAACTCCGATGTATCAATATCAACTTCGGATGAGAAAGAAACATATTCAACATTGGAAGGAGCGGATATTTCTTCGCTGCCGTAAACGGCAAGGAGTACTCTTTGGGGGTTGTCTTTAATCAAGTCGGATATAATAACGCCGAGCAGCCCGTTGATTTCCGAAGCGCCGACAGATACTACTATGATATTTTGATTCTGTAAGTTCATACAGTCTTCCGCCGCCATAGCATCTGTTATTCCCGTTTCTTTAATCTCGTCAAAAGAAACGTCGCGAATGTCTATATTGGCATAATGGTATTTAGATGTGCGATTTCCGTTAAAGTCGGCAAAATCTCCGAGTCCCGGCAGCTTTTCTTTCAAGGCTTCCTCGTATTGTTTTGCATTATTCGAAGCGATTGTGATGTTCAAATCCACGCCGGGATATTGGCCGTCCCAAAACATAGCCTTAAAAGCTTCGTTGCCTACCCATCCGTTACCGATGATTAAAACATTTAGCTTTTTATTGTAGATATAATCGCATGGCGGATATCTGTAAAACAAATCATAAATAGCCAGTCTGTTTTTTCCGATTGTGGACATATGGATCCCCCTTTTTGTGATTTCGCTGTGTTCATGTTTTTATTGAAATTAACGGTCTGTTTCGAGGGAGTATTGTCGATAATCAGCCACGACATGACAGACATGCCTTGACCCTTATCTCGGGGTTTTTCGCATCTTCGATGTCTTCCTCCGAACTTATTTTGCTGCACGATTTATGCTGTCAAAGAAAGTTTCGTTATATTTTTTATCTTCATCCGAGCACCGCGCCGCCATCAAATAACAGGCCCTCCTCGGTTCAAAACAAGTGAAATAAGGTCTTCTCCGATTTATCGCTGCGGAAATGACGCCATTCATCGTGCACCCGGCCGTTTTTTACATAGAAGCAACAAGAACGTGCGCGCATTGACTTCTCCGTCACTTCTCTTTCCAACATAATCCTGTCGAGTCTAACCAGAGTCCACTATATTACATCATAAATATTCCGTCAATCCGACCTCTCAGGCTCTTCTTATAAATTCATTTGAACCGGCATAATACCGAATGTTTTCATGAAGCTCCGCCTTCCGTCATATCGGACTCATGCCAATCCGCTTGCTTATAGTATGGTTCCGCTTTTAACCGGTGCGTTGTAACTCTCTAATCGGCGAGAATTTCCTTTGTCTCGGCCGCGTTCCAAATGTACTCAAATTGTTTGCAAAAGAACTCGTAGTTCTCATTATCAGCAAACGGAATCATAATGCTGCGCCGGTTAGTATCATCGGTGTTGAAGGTGTAGAAATCAACTTTAACAGAGTTCTCCGACTCTTTTTTCTTTTTCACAATCATAATGGCTTGGTCAAGGTGTAGAGTTGTTTTCCTTACCTCCAGTTCACCGTTCAATAAAGCCTCGTCAAAATACTCTGTATTTCTATCCTTCATATCCTTCAGCAGTTCCACAGTTGCATCAAAAGAGTAGCGAAACAGGCTCTTTCTTATATTCTTGAAACGATACTTCATCGCCTCGTCCGCAGCCACCGAGTCAGGGTCAACTATTAGATATTTGATATGGACTCCGTTTAACAACGCTTGATTGATATAGTCTGAATTTATCAGCATATTTGCAAAATATGCACAAATATCTATTTCTACTGCATTTTTCCATCTTACGTCTATCGGCTCGCTTTCCAGTTTTCGCCTCGACGAAAGATATGATCTTGCGCCGGCTCTGTCTATATAATTTTGCTTCTCTTCAGTATCGGTTAAATATGAGATCAATTTCGGCAAAAACACAGTCTCAAAATCCTGAGGCGCATATTCAGATACACCTTGATATTTTAAAACATCGCGTATTCTATCCGGAGTTGACGGTTGTTTTGAATAGCCGTTTAAGAATATTGGCACAATGTTCTTTTTCTTTTTCAGGGCATATTCGATTTCCGCAACAAAAACATCTTCTTCCTCGCGTACAGAAAAGCAATCTTTTGACAATATAACAATAAAGTCGCTCGCTTCATCTATCGTTTGACTGATTTCCTCATCAAATCGGCCGCGATGCATTCTTTTGTGATCCAAAAATGCCGAAAATCCCGCCTGAGCAAGTTTTTCTTCAAGCAGAAGCGCAAAGGTTCCGCCGCAGTCTCTTCTGTAACTGATAAATATTGTAAACATCTAATCTCTCCATTATTTTAAAAAGTCTTTAATCCCACAAGGTATTTACAAAGCACTATAAAAATTACATATCTCTTTCAATCCGATATCAACACCCGAGTATCAGCTTTAGACTGTCAAGGGCGGTTCTTTTGCAAATTCCTTGGCCTGTTATATAAAACGACACCATTCGCGCTCCGCCCTTCATTTGCGGCATCATATAATGCTTTTATTATATATTACAAAGCTCTTTCTTGTCAACTGTCCCGAGATCCGTTGCGAGCATTTATCGGCTGTAAAAAGCTTAATTGCCGACCGAGGCATCACATTTGAAAAATAAAGCAGTTTAAGGGTCAAATGTGCCGAAATGTGCACGTATTTGTTGATAGGAAAGGTTCGTTGTTGACTTTTCCGCTGTTTTTTGCTAAAATGCAAACGGTTGCTTAAGGGTTGTCCTTCTTACCGATGTTTTATTAATGTAAAACTTAGGAGGAAGAACATGAACTATTCAATTGTCGACTATGTGTGCGAACACGCGGCGGATTGGGGGATCGACCCTGTCGCAACCGGCAGACAGCTTAAGAAGCTTCGCCGTCAGCATAATCTTACTCAGGAGGACTTATCCGGACTGTTTAAAGATTGTCGTGACGGTACGGCCTCCAGGGTCATTATCAGTATGTGGGAAAACGGCAATAAAATGCCCACCCTCTCACACATAGTGTTCCTGGCGAAGTTGTACAACTGCACTATAGACGAGCTGGTCGTGACCTATCAGCGTTCTACCGAGCGCGATGATCGCGACCAGCCCGTCCCCTTAATAGCTCATATATCGAGACGAACGTATGGCGTTTACATATGTTCGTTTTTTTTATTTTGTAAACCTATGGTTTCTGTGAAACATCTCTCAAATCGGTATAATAAAATCATGGATTTTCAAGGCGATGTCAGCTATAAAAATCGCCTAAGCGGTTGTTTTCTCGGAAAGCGCTAAATGTATTCAAAGATGTTGGCCACAACAACACCTGCCACAATAACCGCTTAGAGAAGAAACCGAAGCCCGCGGAATAATCAATCTATTATGCCGACGGTGTTGGATACGGTGTTACTTGTTCTTCTGAAAACCTGACCGATTTTGTTCGGGCTTTGCGGCGGACTAACAATCTGCGATTATGCCGCAAGCCTGAATGCAAAGCCTCTTTTGACGGCAGCAAAAAAGCGCACAAAAAGCCAAAATGTCAACCGTCGGTTAATCGTAAGCAAGGGATAAAAATGGTATTCTTTTATCAGAAGGTAACATAAACCGATATAAAAACAACACTGTTAATATTCGGATCGCGCAACCGGACAGCAGTCGATGATATAAAAAATCATCCTGACGAGTCGCTGAAAACTGCGACGAAACTGCTCAAAAAAACTAACACAAGGGGGCGTACATCATGAAAAAGCCAAAAGTTAAGTACATAACAGGGAAAAATATCAAGGACGTCACTGTTCTGCCGAACTTCATTTTGAAGCTTATGGGAAGAATAGATGCACACAAGGGCGAAGATGTTGCCTTGGCGCACATTGATCGTTATCTTAAAAAATGCCTTTCTATCGAAAGCGGTGAATGTCTTGTCTCCGAAGAGGCCCTGAAGAATGTCCGTTCCGAGGGTGCCGCTAACCTCGACATCGTTGAGAACACCGCCAAAGAGATTCCCGATATGCTCGGTGATATTGAAGCCGAGCACACATGGGAAGTTCTTGAGAACCGCAGACGCGCAAGTAACAAAGCAAGGGCAAAAGAGGCTGTCAAGACAGCAAGGTCATTGAAAAAACATACTCCTTTCTGTCAATCATTCAAAATAAGGCCGTTGGTTTTGCACGGCAACCGGCGGCTTTATTGGGGTGGTGTATAAGACAAATTTAATAAACGGGCGGATAGACCGTTAGTAATATGCCTTTATTAGAGGCGGGCGAAGCTCTTGTTCGCCGCGCCCGAAAACAATTTCTCCTTCCGGCGACTGTATCGGACGGCATTTCGGTATTCATGCCCTTCGGTTCGTACAGGTTCTCGGAGCGGGATGTTCCCGTATATAATGCAAAACATAATATGCAATAACAAATTAATAAAGAGCGTGATATCGACGATGAAAATTGATTATATTACAACAATAAACGAAACTTTTACAAATAACAGAATAGCGTTCCGGGAAATAGATTGCAGGAACGGCATTCTGTATCTTTGCGAGACCTCATATGGACAGACGTTTAATTTTAACTTACAGGACGACAACTCCGTAAAAATTTGGAGTTTCGTCGGAACGGCCTCTATTGACAAGGCCGGAACTAAATGCGAATGGAAAAGCGAGAATGATTTATACCTGATTGGCGGAATTGAGATAACGGATGACGGGGACTTGAATTTTTACATGACTGATATTTTGACTCTTGATGAGCCGACCGACATGGTTAAGGTTAAAAATATGATTACAATATTTGTAACTCTGTTTCCTCTCGTTTTATCTCGGTTTATTAAAATGTAATCCTACGGCATTTTGTACCGGAAAAACATATGTTTATAACACATCACGGAACGATCTTCGATATATTCCGTAACACGTGAACTTAAATGTTTTGCTTTCTTCTTTACAAGCAACTGTTTTTTATGCAAGCATTGTAGCCTGCCGGTTTATAGTATCACCCATCAAAAGTCTTTATACTATTGACAAGAGGTCCGGGAGAAAATGATAAGGAGGCAAAGTAATGACATACCCGACGGTCAAGCCTTGGCTTGAATACAAACAGATCGACAAAGATGAATATGAGGTGGAAAACTCGGCATCCGTAGAAGAACCGGTTCGCCTTCCTTATTATCTCGTTTCATTCATGCAAAAACTGGACGGTAACACAGACCCGTATGAAATAGATCCGTCTATTGATAAGAAAACCGTGGGATCCTTCCTGCATTTTTTATCAAAGCAAGGTTTTTTGCGCGAAAAAGTCCGCAACCGCGATCTCGGCAGATTTGCGTTCCCGATTATAAAATTTGATGCCGTGCCGCAATACTCGAAATTATCGGTTATCATCAACCGATGCCTACTGTTTTTCTGGCTTCCAAGTCTAATTATCGGGATCGTCTTAGGCGTCGAGACATTTGACTCGTTGGATACATCCGGCAACATTGACCTATTTGGTATAATATTCGGCCTGCTTATCGGAATAGTTTTGCATGAGGCCGGACATACCGTTGCGGCGAAAGCATATATGGCCCCGGTTTACGAGGTCGGTGTAAAGGTGGGCATCTTGCCGACAGCATATACCTTTATTGAAGAAACGGGTATAAAGAACCGTCTGAAAAAAGCTCAAATATATGGCGCGGGGGCGGAAACCAACTTTTTGTTTGCCGGCATTCTTTTCATCTCCGCATTTTTAATTCAACATGATGCGCTGCGTGCATTTGTTTTCTATGCGGCTCTTGAGAATTTGCTGCTCGGCATCATAAATTTATGCTTCTTTTTCCCCTTAGACGGGTTTAAGATAACCTCTGTTCTCCTCGGCGCAGACGATATGCTGTGGTCGATGATTTTGGTTATAACAAAACCCGGCACATGGAAGAAGCAGCTCGATCGAGGTGCCTCCGGTCTCGCGAGAATGCTGTGTGTCGTCTTTATGCAATTGGCTCAGTCCGTTGCTGTGATCTATATATTATATAATGCGGCGGTGATCTTATCATGAAACACATCAACGAAAAAAAGCAGTGGGCTCAGTTAGTTTTCGTTTTGATTCCCCTTACGCTCTCTCTTGTTTTTTATTATTTCGACAACATCCTTATTTTGACCGCCGCTGTCCTTTCTCTTTTTCTTTTAGTCAGTATTTTGCCCGTGTGTAAAAAGCGCGAAAATCTGTGGATGTTTATTTTTTCCGGTATTTCGCTTTTCCCGGCAAACATCCGGTCGGCGCTTTTGCTCTTCGACCGGTTGAAAGATGAAATATATATGGATTCGGGCTTTTTAAAAGTCACGGCCGTTTTATTTTTGTTGCACATATTATTCTGCATCGAGCAGCTTGCGCTGGGGATCCTCACCCGTCTCGTTTGGAGAAAACAATATAAGGTTGAAGTGGAGTAACTCCTTTTCAAAATAATGGAATAATCAGTGGAAATCATTTGTGTTTTAAGGTATAAGCTCAACAGACAGTTCGTAATCTCATATTTCAATAACGCCGAAGTGTAAATATTACACTTCGGCGTTATTGATAGAAGATACGTTTTCCCCTGTCGGCTATAGCAAAAATCCCGCAAAGGGCTCAAATCAAACTCCGATGCCGAAATCAGTGACTGCTAAAGATAATGAGCTTGTCTTTGGGACGGAGCTCAACCTGAATATCGTCCTGATTCCCCGAGAAGATCGTCATTTTTCCGTTGGAGCTTGTATAACCTAAAATAATTTCCTTGTTGTTTTGCGGCGATGCCTCAAAAACGCTCCAAATCAATTCTCGCGCAGAACACTTGGCAGGTATCTCGTTCTTATCAAAGAATCTGTCAACCTCTTTTATATACAGCTCTTTGCTCTCATAAGAAGTCGCGCCCTCTTCGTCATATGTCAGTATGTCGGAGTAAAATTCAAACAGAGCTTGTTTTCGGCCGATCTGTGTCACCATTTTGCTTATGTAACGATTGCTTATTACGACATTGTCTGCGCTGTAATTATGAACTACGTCAAAGTTCTTGGGGTTAAGGATCTCAACTACGACGTCAATACTGTTGCGGTCAAAATCCGGATCCTTTTTTTTGCGATCAAGGATAATGTCCTGGACATAAATCAAGTAAGTGAGCGCAGCCGAGTCAATATCTTCCGTTACGGCCTTATCGTCCGATAATATCAACAAGCTGGTGTCCCCTTCATGACTGTCCACAGCTTCTTCAATTGTGCTCTTTATGAGCTCCGCATCATAAATGTCTGCAACAACGGTTTTTGAGACATAGGGATATTCTCTGTAGTAATCAAAATGCTCCAAACTCTTCTCGTCATCAATTACGGTTATATTTAGTATCTCTCCTTCGGAAAGGTTATGCTCGCCTCGGAAAGAAGAAAAACCGTTCATGATATCCTGACACTTGCTGTTATGCCCGACGATAACGATATTCTTGGGAAGCATCTGATACGACATATTGAGCTTTACCGAGAGTGCCGGCTGTTCTTCCTCGGCGCTGCGCTCACAGTCCTCGTTAGAATTGGCTACGGAAAAAGCATACTTACCTATCGAAGTCTGCATAACCGTCAGCGGTATAGCACAGTGGTGAGTAAGCATATATTGCCGTGTCGCTTGAGCGACATCGTCTTTTCCCCCCTGCGGCTTGGCGAAAAACTCGGCTCCTCTGTTGGAAAACAGCTCGCTATACACGGTATTCAGCTCCGGCATAATAGAAAACTGAGACAATATCTGTCCAAGAACTCTGTTTACATAGATGGGAATGATACGGCATTTTGCAAGCTTTTCTTTATGGGCTATTATTCTGTCGACCAACTTAGCCGTCCAATCATCTTCAATTTCAACAATAATTGTCTGATGGTCCGCGGATGCTTCGTCCGATGTCATCTGCGCCACTTGAACAAGGGTCTTTAGGGTATTCGCATTCCCTTTTTCAAGAACCTCTCTTCTCTCGTGGCTTCCGAATTGACAGATTTCATTCTGATATTCCTTAGTGAGCAATATGATTGAGTTTGCTTGCGAAATAGATATATCGTTCAACTGCTTCGTCGAATATGTTTCTCCTTCTCTGACTATTACCGTAACCTTATTTTGCGGATGGTGTTTCCTCCGATAAGCAATACGCTTGAAAAGCGGGAAGGATGCGCTTTCCTCTCTCACATTATTAATTTCTTCTTTTAATGTGGAAGATAATCTCTCGTTGATTTCCTCCTCAATTTCCTTGGGCTCCTGCCCCGCTAAAATAATAACTGTTTCTTTTTTTCCGGTATAGAGCAGATCATTAACAATTTCCGAAGCGCGCGAATTCCAGTTAAGGATGACCGTATGACCGGAAACTCTTATGGCTCGACTGCCGGATTTAGAATTTTCAATGAAGCTTGAAATATAGTTGGTTACATAACCGACGACAGCGCCGGTAAATGTAATCATTCCGACTAATACCGTTAAAAGGCAAACAAGAATCAACGCAACGCTTGATTGTCCGATGTCGGCTATGACGTATTCAATACAGCCGGCATCGAGCACCATACAAATTGTATAAAAGACAGATGCCCAAAAGCCGGAATGAACAAGTGAATTCGGCGCCAGCCAGGAAATAATACCCGCCGCTACCGCAAATAAGGCAAGATTAAGGACGAAGATTGCAATAAGGATGGTCAGTGAAGGCTGCTTCACTGTAAACAAACTTATCCTTTCTTTTATCCTTCTAAACATAGTTTTGCTCCTCCTTTTTAACCTGATCCGGTAGATCTTGTGCCGATATCCTCGAAAACCGACCCTTTATTAGGGCAGGGACAGTCAACCGGCAACATTTTTAACCGCAAAACAAATCTCCTATGATCTTCTGTCGGAAACGCAATTTTCCTAACTTCTTTCTGTTGTTGCCTGCACTTTAAAATCGTCTGATCGTAAATGAACAAACAGCCCCTCGTTGATTCTGTCATACCGTATCTGCGATTGATATCTTTGTCTGTTTACCGAAAAAGACCAATCCGTTTCTTTATGCCTATATGCAAAAATACTGTGTGGGTGTTGAATACAAATTGTTCCGGGCAGGCACAAATTACATCTTATTTATGAGCAATATCCCCTTTGCATACCTCCCCTTCGATAATATAAAGCATTTACTTGCCCCCTGATTAAAAAATAAAGAACCGCACTCTTTTCGCAGAGTGCATACCTCTACAGAGTTAGTTATACACCCGCAATTAACAAAACACAAGGGTTTTCGACAAAAAATATTTATCAAATGAAAAAAATGCGGTTTTACCGTCCCGCGAACGATGATTATGACGGTAAAGACACAGACTTTTATTTTTACTGTCAGTCAATATCACCTCCATACCAGACAGTAAAAAAACTATATATCACGCTCTAAAATTAGTCTTGCTTTGCTAATCTTTTTCTTCCGACATAGACCCAAGAACGTTGCAGCTACCGTCATAAGCATAGTCCGCCCCTCGTAAAACCTCCCTTTTGGGGATAGCCGTCGGCGCGTTATAACTCGGTTTCACCAAAAGCAAAGACAAATGCCGCAGCGCCGCCGAGAACAGCGGGCGCCGCGCGAAAAATCAGACCGTCTGCCGAGAACTCGGACATTTTACAAAACAGTCCCGCTCATTGCTTTTATAAAAAAATAACACGAACACCGCAAAAGCAGTATTCGTGTAAACATGGCTGTCAACTTGCGGGTTTCGAAAAGGTTGAAGTTATGAAAAGCGAAACGACCGATTCGCCCGATGTGAAATATTTCACTCTCCCGCATAAAAAACCGCATTGAAAAAGATATCGCTCAAACTTGAACCGATTTCCATGCGAAGGGGAGTAAATCTTTGATATGAACCTTTACCACTTTATTGCTTTCATCGTTTAATATGACCTTAATATCGGGACAGTATTCTATAAGCATTTGACGGCAGTTGCCACAAGGCGCTACCAAGCAATTCGGTGCTTTATCGTGAACCGCAACAATTGTGTCGAAATTTCTTTCGCCTGCCGAAATTGCCATACCTATTGTAATGTGTTCTGCACAAGAACCATGTATACCGTCACAGTTTACGCCGCTGTAAATTTTGCCGTTTGGACAACTGAGTGCTGCGCCTACAGTGTGGTGGTAAATTCCATCATCAAAATTATTTTGCAAGGTGTTAAGAGCAACTTTTATAAGTTCTTTGTCTTTATCGGTAATTTCATAGAAATTCATCTGATAACACCACCTTTTTCGAGACTGAGTCTGCAATCTTTTGCATAACTATCGGTTACTTTAACCCGAAAACGCTATTTATTCATCTGCAGCCTTCCTTTGCAGTATTAAGCGAGGAAATTAACATTCTTCTGATTGCACCGCATTGGTTTTGCAAAGGTTTGTATATTGATTCCTCGATATAACCGGTTTCAAAAAGAAGATCAAGCCAATATTCTGTTTCAAAGCATTCCTTTTGTGCTATTTCCAGCTTTGAGATAAAATCCTTTTTGCCTTGGGCGTACTGGGCCTCATAAACATTTGCCCCGATGCTCGTTCCGGAGCGCAAAAGCTGATTCGTTAATACCGATTCTTTCGTTTTGGTTTTAGTATCACGGCAAAGAAATACAATTTTCTTTGCAAAGTCCTTTGATTTACAGCGCAAAATGCTATTTGACATTATTCATCACCTAAATGAAATATATCATAATATTTCCTATTTGCAAAGGGACAGTGATATGCCGAGCCGTGCTCGGCGTGATGTTTTTAGCCGCGGCAAAAGTGATATTGTTCGCTAAAGCTCACAGTGATATTATATTCGCCCTCACACTTGCGAAGCAAATATCACTCGGCGAAAAGCTGAATATCACTGCGTAGCAATATCACTCGCCGCAAGGCGAATATAACTGAAAAAAGCAATTGCTAAGAGCAATTGCTTTTTCTGTCTTTGTACAGCATATTTGATACAATGTGACCACCTGTCCAAAAATGTGACCCTACGCCTAAAAATGTGACCATACATAAATAAAACAGTTTTTACGGATTACAAACAGCACAAGGTTCCCAACCTTTTCGTTCAGCTTCAGCCACAGTCATTTTAGCACCATTTGCATATCTGCAACCTTCAAGATGATAATGATTACCTGTCCTTGAACCATAAACGATTTTTTGCGAACGAGAAGTTGTAGATTCAGTAGTTTCCTTAGTCGTCTTTTCCGTGGTTTCTTTTGTGGTTTTTTCGGTAGTTTCTTTTGTAGTTGTTTCAGTGATTAGTTTATCAGTATTTGCGATTGTTGCTGTTTCAATAAATCCCGTTGTGGTTTGAGGTTCCGGATGTATTTTTTCATTTATTGAACCAACAGTTATAGCAATGACACATACTATAACAAATGCTACGATACCTGACAATAAAAATAATTTGTTTCTTTTATCGGTTTCAGCTTCTTTTTGCTTTTCTAAACCCTTTATTTCTTTTTCAAGTTTTGAGATTTTAGCTTTAAGCAATTTCTTTTCTGCTTTTATTTCCTCATTAAAATTCGTTTTATTTTTAACATCATACCACTTGAAACTTGTACTGTCTTTTTCAAACTTGATTTCATCAAGCTGCTTTTTGCAAGTATCTATTTCTTGTTTTTTAGACAGTATTTCGTTTTTTATATTGCTAACACTTTTAAAAGAATCTTTAAAATAATCAATCGGATTTTTCATATTTTTATCTATCCTTTTTTATTAAATTGTAACATAACTATAAAGCCATTATATCATTTCAGAATTATTAATTCAATGTATTTAATAGTTTTTATTGTCACATCAAAATGCAAAAATTAGTTAATAATACTCTAAAAAATATAATATAAAAACAGTGTTTGCTGATAAAACAAAAACATCAACAAACGCTGAAAAGCCTTTATTTACAAGGTTTTAGGCAAAAAATAAGACACTAAAAATTGTATCATTTTTAGTGCCCTATGGTGGTTGCGGAGGCAGGACTTGAACCTGCGACCTCCGGGTTATGAGCCCGACGAGCTACCAACTGCTCTACTCCGCGATATATTCTGTTCCTCAGTGCGTTATTATATTATACACACTTTTCACGAAATTGCAAGCCCTTTTGCACAAAAAGTTCGGTTTTATCGAAAAAATCTCCCGCCAACTCGCGGCGGGAGATTCTTATTGCTCTTTGCGTTATTTCTGCTCGGTGCTGCCGCTCTCGGGAGCCTTCTTCTTTTTGAAGATAACGAGCTTGCTGAAGAAGTAGTTGAGAATAACCACGACGACTGCGAGGATTATCTTTGCGGTCATTTCGCCGCTGAGGTCAAAGTTTATCAGCGGGATGCGGAACACCTTGCTGTCGAAGTGCAGGAGATTTACGAATATGATAAGTCCGAGCTCCTCAACTCCGAGGGAGAAGAGCCTCGCCGCGACGAATGACGGAATCTCCTTGGCGAGCACCCTGCCCGCCCAGCTCTTGCTCTCAAAGACGAACAGCTTGTTCGTGACATAGGCAAACGCAACCGCCAGCACCCACGCGAGGACGTTCGAAATGTGAACGCCGAGCTGCGAGGATACGAGCTTGTCGAACGCCATTGTAAAGAGCTTGAACGCGACGAAGTTTACGAGCGTGGTGAGCACGCCGAATACGACGTAGAGCACCGTCTCTTTGTTGACTATCTTTTTAAATATCGCCTTAAACTTTTCCATCTTTTACACCTTTATCTCAACATCGAGTCCGAGCAGGTCGGAATATTTGTCAAGTATCGGCTGAATTTCGCTGTCAACAAACTCCTGCGTCTGCTGCGGGGCGCGGCCGACGAAGTTTTCGGGCTTCATTATGCCGTCAAGCTCCTCGCGCGTTACGCCGAAAGCGCTGTCTGCGGCTATTCTGTCGAGCAGGTCGTTCTTGCCGCCCTCGACCTTGACTACCCTGCCGGCATCCATGGAGTGAACGCGGATCTTCTCGTGCAGCTCCTGCCTGTCTCCGCCGCGCTTGACCGCCTCCATCATGATATTTTCCGTCGCCATGAACGGCAGTTCCTCGAGCAGGTGCTTCTCTATCATCTTCGGATATACTACGAGTCCGTCCGCAACATTTATGCACAGGTCGAGCACCGCATCTGCGGCGAGGAAAGCCTCAGGGACACTCAGGCGCTTGTTCGCCGAGTCGTCGAGCGTGCGTTCAAACCACTGCGCGCCGGAGGTCATGGCGGTGTTCTGTATGTCCGCTATAATATATCTCGAAAGAGAGGCTATTCGCTCGCTTCTCATTGGGTTGCGCTTATATGCCATGGCGGATGAGCCTATCTGATGCTTTTCGAACGGCTCCTCTATCTCCTTCATGTGCTGGAGCAGGCGGATATCATTGGAGAACTTCGTCGCCGACATCGCTATGCCGCAGAGCACCGTCAGCATCTGATAGTCGAGCTTTCTCGAATAGGTCTGGCCGGAGACCGCGAAGCAGCTGTCAAAGCCCATCTTCTCGGCTATCATTTTGTCAAGAGCCTTGACCTTGTCGGTGTCATTGTCAAACAGCTCCATGAACGAAGCCTGCGTGCCGGTAGTGCCCTTTGAGCCGAGGAGCTTCAGCTGCGAGAGCTGGAACTCGAGATTCTGAAAGTCCATAAGGAACTCATTGAGCCAGAGTGCGGCGCGCTTGCCGACCGTAGTGGGCTGCGCGGGCTGGAAGTGGGTAAACGCAAGGCAGGGCATATCCTTATATTCAACGGCAAACTTCGCAAGGACATTGAGAAGATTGACAAGCTCCCTGCGTATAAGCAGCATGGCCTCGCGCATAATTATTACATCGGTATTGTCGCCGACGTAGCACGAAGTAGCGCCGAGATGGATTATCGGCTTCGCTTTCGGGCACTGAACGCCGTATGCGTAAACATGGGACATGACATCGTGGCGGACTTCCTTTTCGCGCGCTGCGGCGACATCGTAGTTGATATCGTCCTTATGCGCTTTGAGCTCCGCTATCTGCTCGTCCGTTATGTTGAGCCCGAGCTCCTTTTCGCTCTCCGCGAGAGCAATCCAAAGTCTGCGCCATGTTCTGAATTTGAAGTCCGGCGAGAAGATATACTTCATTTTGTCGCTCGCGTAGCGGGAATTGAGCGGGGATTCATAGGTGTCTTTCATGCTGAGCCCATCCTTTGCCGTTTTTTGTAGTCATTATGTTCGGTGCAACGCTGTTGACCAATATAAAATTATACGGCTAAACACCGTCTGTTGTCAAGAAAGGCTTGCAAAATAGAGCGGTTGTGATAGAATATACATTACCGAATACAGGGAGGTGCGCCGTGGCAGCCGGAAAGAAAAGAATATATCTGCTCGACGAGCTGCGCGGGCTCGCAGTGTTCTGCATGGTGTTTTACCATGCGTTTTACAGTATGTCCGAATTTTTCGGCTTTGAGATAGGCACAAAGCTGCTCGATTTCTTCACCCCCGCAGAGCCGTTTTTTGCGGCGCTGTTCATTGTGATATCCGGCATATCCTCGCGCCTGTCGCACGACAACACCAAGCGCGGCGTGCGCCTTTTATGCATTGCGCTCGCGCTGACCGTTGTCACCGCCGTCATTATGCCGATGATGAACTTCGAGGGCGCGGAAATATATTTCGGCATTCTCCACCTGCTCTCGCTGTCTATGCTCATCTTCTCGGCGCTTCGCGCGGGGCTCGACAAAATAAATCCGATAGTCGGATTTGTATTATGCATAGTCATATATATACTCACCTACGGCGTGTCGGCGGGGTTTGTCGGCATAGCGGGGCTCAAGACCTTTGCGCTGCCCGCCGCGCTCTACAAGACAAACTACTTCATGCCGCTCGGCTTTTTCAATTCGTCATTCCACTCGGCGGACTATTTCCCGCTCCTGCCGCACCTGTTTATGTTCCTTGCGGGCACATTTATAGGCATATATGCGGCCAACGGCAGATTCCCTGCGTTCACCTACCGCAGGCGTTCAAAGGCGCTGTGCTTTTTAGGCCGCCATGCGCTCGTGATATACATAGCCCATCAGCCGATCATCTACGGCATACTCTGGGTCGTTGAAAAGATTATAGCAAAATAACAAGTTTCTCATATAAGCGCTTTTGTAGGAGTCGGCGACCTCGACGACAGGAAATGCCCAAAAGTCTCAATCCCAGCAATAAAAGGCAGATCCGATTTTATTGATAATCAACGTGTTGTCCATGCGGACGATGCATATACTAAAAGATATTCAACAGATATATAACCGAAAGGAAGTCTTAAAATGAGTGAAGAATGCACCCACGACTGCTCAACGTGCTCATCGAAGTGCTCCGAGAAGGATCTGCGCGTTCCCTGCGGTCCGTTCAGCAACGTTAAAAAGGTTATCGGCGTAGTCAGCGGAAAGGGCGGCGTCGGCAAGTCCCTCGTGACGAGCCTGCTCGCCTCCGCCATGCAGGCGCGCGGCCACGCGACCGCGATAATGGACGCCGACGTAACAGGCCCGTCCATCCCGAAATCGTTCGGGCTCCACGGCAACGCGGTCGGCGACGAGCGCGGACTTCTGCCCATGGAGAGCAAGACGGGAATAAAGATAATGTCCGTAAACCTCCTGCTCGAAAAAGAGGATGCGCCCGTAGTCTGGCGCGGCCCGGTTATCGCGGGAGTTATTCAGCAGTTCTGGTCCGAGGTCGTTTGGGGCGATGTCGACTATATGTTTGTCGATATGCCTCCCGGAACGGGCGACGTGCCGCTGACCGTGTTCCAGAGCCTGCCCGTTGACGGAATAATCATCGTCTCGACCCCGCAGGATCTTGTGACAATGATAGTCAAAAAGGCATTCAACATGGCGAAGATGATGAACATCCCCGTGCTCGGACTGGTAGAGAACATGAGCTATGTCCTCTGCCCGGACTGCGGCAGAGAGATAAAGGTCTTCGGAGAGAGCCGCATAGACGAGACCGCCAAAGAGCTCGGTGTGCCCGTTTTAGGCAGGATCCCCATGGAGGAGAACACCGCGAAGCTCGTTGACAAGGGCGCGGCGGAGCTTGTCGGCGACAAGTATATTAAAGACGCCGTTGAAGTGATAGAGAAGCTGTAAAAAGCGAAAAATTTATCCCCGGAGAGTTGTCTCCGGGGATTTTTGTTATAATATCACTCTGACTCTTATTACGCCGTTCGCCGCGCTTATCTTTTCCGCGTCGGGGTCGGGCGTATCGCAGACAAGATAGCCGATTCCTTTTTTTGCCGCGCTGCAAAGCGACACGATATTTCCGCCGAGCGCCGCGACAATGCCCTCGCGCACACCCTCGCCGTCTCTGTAAATGACGCACACGCGCTTTTCAAACTCCGCGGGCGGGATAAGGGCGGGGAGGTTGACGGAATTCTTCACTTCGCCGCGCTCGATGTAGCCGATAAGCTCATCGGCAGCCATGACCGCGCAGTTGTCCTCGCTCTCGGGCGTGGAGGCGCCGAGGTGCGGGATAGCTATAACTCCGGGCACACCCAACTGTGCGTCGGTTGGGAAGTCCGTGGCGTATGCCGCGACTTTGCCGTCGGCGAGAGAAGCGAGTATATCATCGGAGTTCACAAGCTCGCCGCGCGCAAAGTTGAGAATGCGCACGCCGTCCTTCATCTTGCCTATCGACTCCGAATTTATTATATTTCTCGTGTAGTCGTTGCATGGGATATGCAGAGAAAGGTAATCCGACGCTGAGAAAACCGCGTCAATATCTCCGACCGCCTCAACGTCTCTGATTTCGCTCTCGCCCTTTCTGTCAAAGCAGACGACTCTCATGCCGAGGTCACGCGCCGCTTCTGCGACGAGCTTACCTATAGCGCCCATGCCGACAATGCCCATGGTCTTGCCCATTATCTCGGGACCCGTGAAAGAGCTTTTGCCCTTTTCAACGAGCTTGCCGACATTTTCGCCCTCGCCCTTGAGGGTCTTGCACCAATCTATGGCGTCGGTTATTTTACGCGAAGAAAGAAGCGCCGCGCAAATGACGAGCTCTTTGACCGCGTTGGCGTTGGCTCCGGGCGTGTTGAACACCGCTATGCCCTGCTCCGAGCATCTGTCGATAGGGATATTGTTGACTCCCGCACCCGCTCGGGCTATTGCGAGAAGTCCCTCGGAGAACTGCATCTCGTGCATCGACGCCGAGCGCACCATTATGGCCGCCGGGTCATTTGCGCTGTCCGTGCAGCTGTATTTTGCGGGGTCGAAGCGGTCTGTCCCGCACTTTGCTATCTTATTAAGCGTTAATATTTCAGTCATGGCTTCTCCCCCTCAGTTGTTCTTTTCAAACTCCTTCATGAAGTCTACGAGCTGCTCGACTCCCTCTATCGGCATGGCGTTATAGATCGACGCGCGCATTCCGCCTACCGAGCGGTGACCCTTGAGGTTGACAAAGCCCGCCTCGGCGGCCTCGGCGACAAACTTCGCGTTGAGCTCGTCGCTCCCGGTGACGAAGGTTACATTCATCATAGAGCGGTCGCAGGGTCTTACGGGGTTTGAAAACAGCTTGCTCGAATCGATGAAGTCATAGAGTATCTTCGCCTTCGCTTCGTTTCTCTTCTTCATCTCCTCAAGTCCGCCGAGCTTTTCTATCCACTCGAGCATGAGCTTGCACATATATATCGACCAGCAGGGCGGGGTGTTATACATCGAGCCGCTGTCCGCCATATTCTTGTAGTCGAGCATGGCGGGTGTGATATCGCGCGCATTGCCGATAAGATCCTTGCGGACTATAACTATGGTCAGTCCCGCGGGAGCGACATTCTTCTGCGCGCCGCCGTAGACTATTCCGAACTTCGAGACGTCGAGCGGCTCGGAGAGGAAGCAGGACGAGACGTCCGCCACAAGCGGCACATCGCCCGTGTCGGGGATATACGGGAACTTCGTGCCGTAGATAGTGTTATTGAAGCAGATATAGGCATAGTCTGCCTCTGGGTCAAAATCCTCGCGGGTGACCTTCGGAATATACGAAAAGGTCTTATCTTTTGAGGACGCAGCCACTCTGATGTCGCCGTATTTGCAGGCCTCTTTATACGCCTTGGTCGAGAACTGACCGGTGAGCATATAGTCGGCCTTTCCGCTGCCGTTCAGGAGATTGAGCGGAATGGCGGAAAACTGAGTCGACGCGCCTCCCTGGAGGAACAGTATGTCATAGTTGTCGGGTACCGAAAGCACCTTTCTGAACAGACTCTGTGCCTCGTTCATTATTCCCTCGAACACCTTCGAGCGGTGCGACATCTCCATAACGGACTGGCCGCTGCCGTGATAGTCCATGATCTCCGCCGCCGCGCGGCTGAGAACGCTCTCGGGCAGCATTGAGGGGCCTGCTGAAAAATTGAATACTCTTGCCATCTGTTTTACCTCCCTTTCCTGCGTACAGTGCCGTTTTGGCAGTCTGCCACGCTAAAGCCTAAAAGTCAGCTTTCTATCATTATATAGCATAGCAAAAAGATATGTCAATAAAATCCTGAGATTACTGTTGAAAAAAACGGCTCTGAAATGTATAATTGAAGCAGCGGAAAAAATAAACAGAGAACGAGGTACTTAAAAATGTCATCTCAGCAAAAAAGCAAGAAAAAGAACAATTCAAGGCTCTATATTCTCATCGCGGCGGCACTTTTGCTCGTTGTGATGATAGTTTTGATAGCCGTCAAATGCAGCGGCGGCAAAAAAAATCCGAGCACGGACAGCACAAGCGGCGAAGCCTCATCGCAGCCACTCGAAGCGGCAGACATCGACCCGCTGACCGGTCTCTCCGGCTTCAAGGCGCAGGGCAAGCGCCCGATAGCGGTAGTTATCAACAACTCGAAACCCGCACGTCCTCAGTGGGGACTGTGCACGCCCGACATTGTTATCGAGGGCGTCACCGAGGCGGGCATAACGAGAATGCTCTGGCTCTATTCCGATATAAATAAAATCCCGGACAAGGTGGGTTCGCTCCGAAGCGCAAGGCACGACTTTGTCGAAATAGCCGAGGGGCTTGACGCGATATTCGTCCACTGGGGCGGCAGCAAATACGCCTATTCGGCGATAAGCGACCGCGGCGTTGACGATCTCGACGGGCGCTCGTATATGGGCAGATATTTCTTCCGCGACAAGGAGCGCACGAATGTAGCCATTGAGCACCGCGGCTATACAACCCGCGAAGCGATAGACAAGGGACTTACCAAGCGCGATATCCGCCGCGATATAAAGTCCGGCTATCAAAAGCCCTTTGCGTTTGTCTCCGAAAGCTCTCCGCGAACTCCCGCCGGCGGCACGTGCTCGAATATAGATATAGTTTTTTCAAGCTACTGTAACCACTCCTTCAACTATTCGGCGCAGGACGGGCTCTATCTCAACAACATTAACGGCGCGCCGATGACCGACGCGGACGGCAAGCAGATGGCGGTCAAGAACGTCATTATACTCTACTGCCCCGTCTCGCTCATGGGCGACTCCTCCGGCTGCGTTGACATGGATTTGACGGGCGGCAGCGGCGTTTATCTCTCGAACGGCGCATATGAGAACATCACCTGGAAAAAGGGCGGCCCCCATGATATGCTCAAGCTCTACTCGTCCGACGGCAGCGAATTAAAGCTCAACCCCGGAAAGAGCTATATAGGCATTGTCCCCTCGGAAAAGGAAGCGCGCACGGTCATAGCGTAAAATAAATAATAAACGCCGTCGGCACAGCATAAAAGCTTGTCGGCGGCATTTTTAATTTATTGCGGCGGCTCACACAAGATAGTGCTTTTTCGTGTCATGATAGAGCTGGGTTATGTCCTGGAGCACCTCTGTATGGGCGAAGTTCTTATGATAGACGATATTCGTCGCGCGCGCCATGCTGAGATTTTCTATCGGGACTATAGTCAGCTTCTTTTTGCGCATTTCCTTAATGCACACGCTCTTTGCGAGTATTGACACGCCGAAATCCTTTTGAACAAGGTCTTTTATCGTCGTGACGTTATCGACCTCGAGGATTACGTTGAAGTCGTCTATTGACTCGTTGCGGCTCTCGAGCGTCGCCTCAAACAGCATTCGCGTAGCGGAGGTCGGCAGGCGAAGTATCAATCTCTCGCGGCGCAGCTCGTTTAAGGTTATTATCGAGTGCTTGGCAAGCGGATTGTTGTTGGACATTATGCATACGAGATAGTCCGTATCTATCATGACGGAATTCAGCGACGGATTCGACACTTTTCCGTCCGTTATTGCGATATCTATCTCAAAATTGTCGAGCATATTATAAAGATTTTTTATAGTATCTGTAAAAATCGTAATGCTTACGTTTGGATATTCGTTGGCATAACGGGCCAGAACCTCGGTTGCAAAGGAGCTCTCGGAGGTGTGCGTCAGGCCTATGCGCAGCTTCTTTATATTGCGCTTGGAGTCCGCTATCTCCATCTGCATCTTCTGATCCATCGAGGTCAGCATACGGGCGTATCTGACCGCAATCTCCCCTTCCTGCGTCAATGTCAGCTCGCCCTTTCTGCGGTTGAACAGCTTCGCGCCGAGGGAATGCTCGAGCTGGCTTATCTGATGGCTGACTGCCGGCTGGGTCAAAGAGAGCACCTCGGCCGCCTTTGTAAAATTTTTCTGTTCCGCAACGGCTATCAAAGTTTCGGTTTTATTGTCTAACATAGTCTCACCATAAAAAAAGTTTTTGAAAATCAAAAATAAAATAATTTGATTTTATTACAGGTTGAGTATATCATATAATATAGTAAATCACAAGGGGTATAAAAAACAATTTCTTAAAGGAACATCGGTCGCCGGACAGAAAAGCTTCTCCCGGCGTTGCTTTTTTTACTTTCTTGAGGGAAAAGAGGGATAGGGCAAAATGATAAACTCGTTCTACAAGGCATTCAACATCACATCACCCGTTGCGGGCATCATTATCTCGATAGCGCTGATGCTGATAACGGGCTTTGCGATGACGCGCATCACGAAGCGACTGCGGCTGCCGAACGTCACGGCGTACATACTGTCGGGCGTTCTGCTCGGCCCGTATGTGCTCCACCTCGTGCCGGAGAATATAGTTGAGGGCATGGATTTTTTAAACGATATCGCCCTCGCGTTTATAGCATTCAGCACAGGTGAATTTTTCCGCTTCTCAACGCTCAAAAAGAACGGCGCAAAGGTCGTTGTGATAACCGTGCTCGAGGCGTGCCTCGCGTCGGTCATCGTTTTCATCGTGTCGTTCTTTATCCTCGGGCTCGATATCAACTTCTCGCTCGTGCTCGGTGCGCTCGCCTCGGCGACTGCGCCCGCTTCGACGGTCATGACCATCCGCCAGACCCACGCGAAGGGTGACTTTGTTGACACACTGCTCCAAGTCGTCGCGCTCGATGACGTTGTCGGACTCGTCGCATACAGCGCCGCTATATCCGTGGCTCTCGCAAACGCCTCGGGACATTTCAGCGCGGGAAGCGTGCTGAAGCCAATAGGGATGAACATTCTCGTCCTCATAATAGGCTGCCTGTTCGGAGTTATACTGAAGGTTCTGCTCCAGAAGCGCTCAACGGACAACAGGCTGATAGTTTCAATCGCGCTGCTGTTTGCGTTCTGCGGAATATGCACCCTGCTCGACGTCTCGCCGCTTCTCGGCTGCATGGCGATGGGCACCGTCTATATCAATCTCTCGGACGACGAGCGCTTATTCAAGCAGCTCAATTATTTCAGCCCGCCGATACTTCTGCTGTTCTTCGTGCGTTCGGGACTTAATTTCGACCTCAGCGCGCTCTTTGACAGCTCCACGTCCATAGGCCGCGTGCCGCTCATCGTTGTCGGCATATGCTATTTCTTCATGAGAATAGTCGGCAAATACGCGGGCGCGTTCCTCGGCTGCCTCATAACAAAGAAAGACCGTCTCGTCCGCAACTACCTCGGCCTTGCGCTTATCCCGCAGGCGGGCGTTGCGATAGGTCTTGCCGCTATGGGTGCGCGAACGCTCGGCGGCGAATCGGGCAGTGCGCTCGAAACGATAATTCTCGCGTCGAGCGTGCTCTATGAGCTCATCGGCCCCGCCTGCGCAAAGCTCTCGCTCTATCTCTCGAAGTCCTATTCCAACAAGCTCGAGGACATAGTCGAGATAGCGGAGGACGGACATCAAAAGAGCAAGGTTGAGCTGCTCATAGAACGCATACAGGCGATACAGAAGGATCTGCCGAAGCACGACAACCCCTTCTACGAGGAGGAGCAGGCGTTCTCCGAGGCCGCAGACGAGCAGGAGCAGTACCTGCTTGCGGGCATGAGCATGGACAAAAGCAGAAAAAACAGGAGGAGAAGAAGATGAACTCAGTTACAGCATTAGCGCTCACCGACCCTATCGGGCGTCTGCTCGGCGAATGGTCAATGGGGCTCAACACATATTCGATAATATTAAGAATCGCCGTGGCGGTGCTGTTCGCGTCGGTCATAGGCTGCGAACGCTCGAGCAAGCGTCACTCCGCGGGACTGCGCACGTTCGTGCTCATCTCCTTTGCCTCGACCGTCTCGATGATACTCGACATATATCTTGCGACGAACTACGCGCTGAGCGTACCCGTCCTTTCGGGGGCAACGATAATCGGCGCCGCCATGGTCAGCGGCAACTCGATACTGTTCAGCTCCCGCAATCAGATAAAGGGACTGACCACCTCGGCGGGACTCTGGTCATGCGGAATACTCGGGCTGATAATCGGCGCGGGACTCTACACGGTGACCGTCATAGTCTATCTCTTCTTGGTCTGCATCCTCGCCGGCTTTCCGTCGCTCGAGACTTACCTCAAGAACCGCTCGAACCACTTTGAAATACACCTCGAGCTCAAGAGCAGCGAATATCTTCAGGACTTCGTCTCGGTCATACGCCGCCTCGGGCTGAGGATAGACGACATAGAATCAAACCTCGCTTACGTCGGCTCGGGACTGAGCGTCTACACGATAACGATAACGATAAGCAGCGCGGAACTGAAAAAATACAAGACACACAAAGAGATAATCGAGGCGTTAAGCTCGCTCGAATATATCTATCATATCGAAGAGATGAGATAAAGAAGCTCGGAGTCGAAAATATCGGCTCCGAGTTTTTATTTGCTGTATTCTATTATGTCCTCTATTCCGCATCCGAGCGCCGTGCATATTCTGTCGAGCACATCGCTGTCGTACCGTTTGACGCAGTTCTTATAATAGTTATCAATTATCTGATACTGTATTCCCGTCCGCTTGGCAAGCTCGTATCGGCTGATATTCAGTTTTTGCAAAGTCGTATCAAGCGTAAGTTTTATCATAGCAACAGTATCCCCTTTCCGTCTGAAAGCGCGTATATGCTGTTTATATAATATACCGATATGCGTATATTTTCAAGTGTATGGGATATCGAACTAAACGAACCGAGCACCCGCATTTGCAGGCACTCGGTTGAAAGCTCGGCAAAGTCCTCACCGCCGCAGCGTAATCTCCGAAGCGGGCTTTCGTAAAGTGAAATGTCTCGCCGTGCTCGACGTGAAATAATTCACTGCGTGAATTGTGAAATTTGATGCTTCGCATCAAGTGAAATGAAATAAATCCTCACCGCCGCAGCGATTTCACACGCCGCAGGCGTATTTCACGCCCGCAGGGCA
>ENA-OPCS01000258-OPCS01000258.1-human-gut-metagenome-genome-assembly--contig:-NODE-258-length-46097-cov-4.860758_pt1 | contig 46097 bp, 39 predicted proteins | sample MGYA00241256_ERZ501492 | MGnify/ENA primary metagenome ERZ501492 (study PRJEB25962, sample SAMEA2042512) | human gut metagenome | biome: human gut; feature: human-associated habitat; material: faeces... | reverse complement strand
AGCGGCATATGCCGCTGTCCACGGTTTATTTATCCTCCGGCTGAGGAGCGGAGCAGTGCTCCGCCGCATATTTGAAGCCGTCGCGGATGAATTTGTTTGCCTCCTTGGCGATGTTTGCAAAATAATATACATCGAAGCTGTGGAATCCGCCCTCGAATATCCTGAACTCAACGGGAACACCCGCCGCGCGCAGCGCCTCGACATAGCTCTTTGTCTCCGTAAGAAACGGGTCTATGCTGCCAATGAACGTGAGCGTCGGCGGCAGACCGGAAAAGTCCGTCTCGCGCGCGGGCGCGGCGTATTTCGAGACTCTGTCCGTGCCGTAGTCGCCGCCCAAATAGAGCTTCCACGCGGCTATGTTCGACTTCGTGTTCCAGACGGGCGCGTCATTGTTTTTTGAAGTCTCGGTCGGGCGGTCGTCGAGCATCGGGTAGAGCGGCATCTGGAACGCTATGTTCACTTCGCCCCTGTCGCGGGCGTAGAGCGTGAGTGCCGCGGTCATCCCGCCGCCCGCGCTGTTGCCGCCGACGAATATCTTGTCCCGCTTCATGCCGTATTTTTTGCCGTTCTCCTTTAGCCAGAGCAGGGCGAGATAGCAGTCCTCGAGTGCGGCGGGAAAGGGCGCATAGAGCGATTTTTTGTAGTCCGGCACGACCATGACACAGCCTGTTGCGCCGACAAACGAGCGCACGAAGCCGTGATCCTGCTCGGGTATGCCCATGGCGTAGCCGCCGCCGTGAATCCACAGCAGCCCGGGCATTTCGCCCTCGCGCTTTCTCGGCGAGTATACGCACAGGCGCAGCTCGCTCCCGTCCGCGCGCGGGATTTTTATCTGCTCGCACTTTATCTTCCACGGCGTAACGTCCGCGCCGCGCCCGAAGTTTTTCAGAATAAAATTGCAGAGCTTGAACTTCCGCTCGCTGAAGCTCGGCCAGACAAAGCGGATAGCCTCGCCTATCGGACGAAGCTGACGGTCTATCATGTCGGACTTAATAACCATACTTTCTCACCGTAAAAAAAGAGGCCGCGGCGTCCGCTGCACGGGCGGTCACTGCGGTCCTCCGTTTGAATTATTTTACTTGCCTACGGTCTCTCTGTAGAGGCGCATATACTCTCTCGCCGAGCGTCCCCAGCTGTTGTCGCATTTGAGCGCGCGTTCAACGAGCGAATCCCAGTAGTCTCTGTTCCCGTATGCGCCCAACGCTCTGCGTATCGCGCCGAGCATATCATGGGCATTGTAGCTCTTGAAGGTGAAGCCGTTGCCCTCGCCGTCGCCGGAGTCGGTGATGCTGTCCTTGAGTCCGCCGGTCTCGCGGACTATCGGGAGAGTGCCGTATCTGAGCGCGAGCATCTGCGAGAGTCCGCAGGGCTCGCTCTTGGACGGCATGAGGAACATATCGCAGCCCGCGTATATCTTGCGCGCAAGGTCGGGGATAAAGGCTATTCTCAGCCCGACTTTTCCCGGGTAACGCGCCTCAACCTCGCGGAAGAAGTTCTCATATTCCCAGTCGCCCGTACCCAGCACAACGAGCTGAACGTCGGTGGTGCTCAGCAGCTCGTCGAGGACGGCCTTTACGAGGTCAAGTCCCTTGTGCGACACAAGGCGCGAGACCATGCCGATTATCGGCACATCGTCGCGCACGGGTAGAGAGAACTCGCGCTGAAGGTCGGCCTTGTCCTCTTTCTTGCCGTCGGGATTCTTTGCGGAGAAGGGTTTCGCTATCGCCGCGTCATGCTCCGGGTCATATACATCGGTGTCGATGCCGTTCAAAATGCCGTGGAGCTTATATTGACGCTCGCGCAGAATCGGGTCAAGCCCGTGGCTGAACCAGGGGTCGAGTATCTCCTCTGCGTAGGTCGGGCTGACGGTCGTCACGGCGTCGGCGCATTCGATAGCGCCCTTCATCAGGTTGAGGTTGCCGCCGAAGTCGAGCAGACGCTCGTGCTGCTCGCCCAGACCGAACACGTCACCGAGAATCTCCTTGCCGTAAACGCCCTGATACTGGATGTTATGGATAGTGAAAATATTTTTTATGTTCTCGTAGCCCTCGCGGTTTGCGTACATCGTCGAATAATAGACCGGGACGAGAGCCGTCTGCCAGTCATTCGAATGAATAACGTCGGGCTTGAAGTCGATATACGGGATTATTTCGAGCACGGCGCGGGAGAAGAACGCAAAGCGCTCCGCGTCGTCATAGTGGCCGTAGATGCCGTCGCGCTTGAAATAATACTCGTTGTCGATGAAGTAGAAGATTACGCCGTCCACCTTCGCCTCGAAGATGCCGCAGTACTGTCTGCGCCATGAGACGGGCACGGTGATATGCGTAATGAATTGCATCTGGTCGCGCAGCTCCTGCTTTATTCCGCCGTAGAGCGGCATAACAACACGGCAGCCGACAAGACGCTTGCGCAGCGCCTTGGGCAGAGAGCCGGCAACGTCGCCGAGCCCGCCGCTGGCCATGAAAGGAAGAGCCTCACTTGCAGCATATAGGACTTTCATTTTGTTATTCCCCTTTCGCTCAAACCACTATGCCCTTGCCGACATATACCGGGAAGGTATTTGTGCCGCAGAGTGATTTGTCGGGTTTAATTATAGAGATCTTATCCATTATCACGCTGTTGAGCGTTGCGCCGGAGCCTATGTATGCGCCCTGCATGATGATGGAGTTTTTGACCACGGCATCCTTGCCTATCGTGACGCCGCGGAAGAGGATACTGTTTTCAACCGTGCCCTCTATCTTGCAGCCGTCGGCTACAAGGCTGTTTTTGACCGCCGCGCCGAGTCCGTAAATAGCCGGGACCTCATCGCGTACCTTTGTATATACGGGGCGCTCTCTGCAGAACAGCTCAGAGCGGTTGTTGAGATCCAACAGAGCCATATTGGCGTCGTAGAAGCTCTTGAGCGAGTCGAGAGTGACGACAAAGCCCTCCGTCTTGTAGCCGCAGATCTTCAGCACGCCGACATTCGCCTGAATAAGGTCGCGCTCAAAGTCTGTGTAGTGCATACTTGCCGCCTGAGAGATAAGTCTTTCAAGCAGTGACTTCTTGAGCAGGAACACGTTGAGCGAGTAGTCGCCCTCCTCGCCGCCGACGGAGGAAATGGCAATCTCTTTTATTCTGCCGTCGGAGTCGAGGTCAAAGGTCATGGTGTTGTTAAGCGCCGGGACGGTGCCGTGGCAGTAGGCGGCGGTGATGTCCGCGCCGCTCTGCTCGTGCGCGTCGAAGAGCAGGTTGATATCTATATTGCAGATGGTGTTGCAGTCGCAGAGCAGAACATATTCGTTGGTCGAGCTCGATATGAACGAGGCGCAGCCGACGAGCGCGTCTATTCTGTTTGCAAACAGTCCGCCGGAGTCCTCCGCGGAGTTAAACGGCGGCAGAATGAACATACCCTCGCGCTTACGCGACAGATCCCACGGCTTGCCTGTGCCGAGGTGATCCATGAGCGAGCGATAGTTGCTCTTGGTTATAACGCCGACCTTGGAGATGCCGGAGTTCACCATATTGGAAAGCGGGAAATCTATGAGCCTGTATCTTCCGCCGAACGGGACGGAGCCCATGGTTCGCATATTTGTAAGCTCGGGAAGCGACTGGTCATAGGTGCTGGCATATATTATGCCGAGAACATTGTTGGCTCTCATTTGCGTCCGTCCTCCTTTTCTCCGTCATACATGGCCTTGGGCTCTATCCTCGTGCCCTTTTTGACCGTAACGCCCTTGCCGATAACGGCGACGCCCCATTTGTCGAGGTCATCCATGGCCTCGGGTCGCTCGCCGACGACGGCGTTTTCCTCGATAACCGCGTTCTCCGCGACAATGGCATATTGAACCACCGCGCCGGACTTTATAACCGTGCCGGGCATGATTATCGAGTCTCTTATCACGGCGCCCTTTTCAACTGTAACGTCCGCGAAGATAACAGAGAAGTCGATATCGCCGGATATCTCGCAGCCCTCCGTGAGCATGGAGTTTTGAACCTTTGCGTCGGACGAGATATAGTGCGGCGGGGCGGTCGGGGTGCGGGAATATATCTTCCACGACGGGTCGCTCAGGTCGAGGTCTACCTTGGGGTTGAGCAGGTCGAGGTTTGCCTCCCAGAGGCTGTCTATCGTGCCGACGTCCTTCCAGTAGCCGTCAAACTGATAGGCGAAGAGACGCTCGCCCGCAGCGTGCATGGCGGGGATGAGGTCGTGACCGAAGTCGTTGCCGGAGTCCGGGTTGGCCTCGTCCTCGAGAAGATAGCGGCGCAGCTTGCTCCAGGTGAATATGTATATGCCCATCGAGGCTTTGTTGCTGCGCGGGTGCTTCGGCTTCTCCTCGAACTCGGATATCGAGCCGTCGTCGTTGACGAACATCAGACCGAAGCGGGAGGCCTCCTCCCACGGGACTTCAATCGAGGCTATCGTGCAGTCGGCGTTCTTCTCCTTGTGATAGGCGAGCATCTTCGAGTAGTCCATCTTATAGATGTGGTCGCCGGAGAGGATAAGGACATATTCGGGCGAATAGCGGTCGATAAACGTTATGTTCTGATATATGGCGTTGGCGGTGTTCTTGTACCACTCGGTGCCCTTTATCTGCTGGTAGGGCGAGAGGATATGCACGCCGCCGTTCTCCCTGTCAAGATCCCACGGCTGGCCGTTGCCGATATAATCGTTGAGCTCGAGCGGCTGATACTGCGTGAGCACGCCGACTGTGTAGATGCCGGAGTTTACGCAGTTCGACAGCGGAAAATCGATTATCCTGTACTTGCCGCCGTAGGGGACGGCAGGCTTTGCCATATTTTTGGTCAGAATACCGAGCCTGCTGCCCTGACCGCCGGCGAGCAGCATAGCGATACATTCTGTTTTTCTGGCCATACTTATTCCTCCTTGTTATCAGTTTTCTTGCCTTGTTTTTTCAGATAAACGACCGACAGACCCGGGAGAGTGAGCGAGATGCTCTGCTCGAACGAGTGCATCGGGATCGGTTTAGACGTGTAGGTTTTCTGTATCTTCGTGCCGCTGCCGCCGAACTCGGTGCTGTCCGTGTTGAGGACTATGCGGTAGGTGCCCTTTTCGGGGACTCCGATGCGGTATTTTTCGCGCGTGACGGGAGTGAAGTTGCACACGGCTATCAGCTCGTCGCCGCTTTTGTCAATGCGGCGGAAGGCTATGACGGAGTTTGCGCTGTCGTCGCTGGATATCCAGCTGAAGCCCTCCCAGCTGTAGTCTATCTCCCACATTGTCGGGTTGCGCTTATAGAAGCGGTTGAGCGTGCGCGAAAACTCCTTGAGTTTTCTGTGCATGTCGTAGTCGAGCAGCAGCCAGTCGAGCTCCTGCTTGTAGTTCCACTCGATGAACTGGCCGAACTCCTGACCCATGAAGAGCAGCTTCTTGCCCGGATGAGCCATCATATATGCGAGAAATGAGCGCACTCCCGCAAATTTTTCTTCGTATGTACCGGGCATTTTGTTTATCAGCGAGCACTTTCCGTGGACGACCTCGTCATGCGAGATGGGCAGCACGAAATTCTCGGAGAAGGCGTAGAAGAACGAGAAGGTCAGGCAGTCGTGATTAAACTTCCTGAACAGACCGTCGAGCGAGAAATACCGCAGACAGTCGTTCATCCAGCCCATATTCCATTTGAAGTTGAAGCCCAGACCGCCGAGATAGACGGGCTTCGAGACCATCGGCCATGAGGTGCTCTCCTCGGCTATCATCAGCACGTCGCCGTGCTCGCCGAATATAGTCTCGTTGAGCTTCTTTATGAATGCCACGGCCTCGAGATTTTCGCGGCCGCCGTAGGTGTTCGGGCTCCATTCGCCGTCCTCGCGTCCGTAGTCGAGATAGAGCATGGAGGCGACGGCGTCGACTCTCAGTCCGTCAACGTGATAGACCTCGAGCCAGAACAGCGCGCTCGACATGAGGAAGCTCTGAACCTCCGTTCTGCCGTAGTCAAAGACGCGCGTGCCCCACTGCTTGTGCTCGCCCTTGTTGGGATCGGCGTATTCGTAGCAGGCCTCTCCGTCAAATTCATAGAGGCCGAACGAGTCCTTCGGGAAATGCGCCGGAACCCAGTCCAATATAACTCCTATGCCGTTTTCGTGGCATTTATTAATGAAATACATGAAGTCGTCCGGAGTGCCGTAGCGCGAGGTAGGCGCAAAGTATCCGGTGACCTGATAGCCCCAGGAGCCGTCAAACGGGTGCTCCATTATCGGCAGCAGCTCGATGTGCGTATAGCCCATGTCGAGAACATAGGGCACGAGCCTGTCCGCGAGCTCGCGGTAGGAGAGCGTGTTCCCGTCGGGATAGCGCTGCCATGAGCCTACGTGCAGCTCATATATATTCACGGGGGAGCTGTAGATATTCTTCCTGCGGCGTTTTTTCAGCCATGCGCCGTCCGTCCACTCGAACGAGCCGAGCTCGTAAATCTTTGAGGCGGTGCCGGGGCGCGTCTCGGCGTGGAATGCGTAGGGGTCGCATTTCATCAGCTTGCGTCCGTCCTGCGCGATGATGAGATACTTGTAGGCGTCATAATCCTTAAAGCCCTCGAAGCGTCCCTCCCAGAGACCCTGTTCGTTTATGCGCTTGAGCTCAAAGCCCTCTCCCGTCCATTCGTTTTTGTCGCAGGCGACGAAAACGGCAACGGCGTGCGGAGCCCATACGCGGAAAAAGGTAAAATTCTCATCCTCTTCGTCGCGGTGTGAGCCGAGATACTCATATGCTTTTGCATTTGTACCCTGATGGAAAAGGTACATCGGGATATTCTCATTAAGCATTTAAGGTTCTCACTTTCCTCTAATGATGTATTATTAAATAAATTATACACTCGATTATAAATTTTTTCAAGCGGTTTTTGACTACTTTATTCAAACGTAAATAGGATTCAATGTAAATTTTTTGTAAAAAATAACCAAATAAATCGTGTGTTTTCTGTATTATTACTTTTTTTGCCCGCATTCGGGGAATAAAAAGCTCCGCCCGCAGGACGGCGGACAGAGCTTGACGTGCTTATCAATAGTTTGTCTTTTTGATTTCGAAGTAAGCCTGCGGATGTGCGCAGGTGGGGCAGACCTTGGGCGCAGACTTGCCGACATGGATGTGACCGCAGTTGCGGCATACCCAGACGACCTCTTCGCTGCGCTCGAAAACGATGCCCTTCTCGAGATTCCCGAGCAGTGCGTTGTAGCGCTCCTCGTGCTCCTTTTCAATGCTGCCTACAAGCTCGAACAGCGAGGCTATGCGGTCAAAGCCCTCCTCGCGCGCTACCTCGGCGAACTCTCTGTACATCTCGGTCCACTCATAGTTTTCGCCCGCCGCCGCGTCGCGCAGATTCTCAACGGTCGAGGGAACGGCGCCGTCATGCAGCTCCTTGAACCACATTTTGGCGTGCTCTTTCTCGTTGTCCGCAGTCTCCGTGAAAATTGCGGCTATCTGCTCGTAGCCTTCCTTCTTTGCCTTTGAGGCGTAGTAGGTGTATTTGTTTCTTGCCTGTGATTCTCCGGCGAAAGCCGCCATGAGATTTGCCTGAGTTCTGCTGCCTTTGAAGTCCATACCGGTTCCTCCCGTATTTTAATTTTGTCCGCAAAGCGGAGCTCCAAATTTATTATACTTTACCTTGAATAAAAAATAAGTCGGATATCAGCAAAAATCATTAAGATTTTTTATTATAAACTCGACTGCGGCATTGTAAAAATCAAAGTCCTTCATCGCCTGTGCATATTTCTCGTCGTTTTTCTCTGTCTCCGCGGGGATGAGCGAGGCAGTTTCGTCGTTGGGGTCATAGGCGCGGTACTCGCCGGCAAACGCCTCGGCCGCATCGCGGGGGAACAGGGATTCGACCGCTTTCAGAGCCTCGGGGGTCAGGGGAGTGGAATTGCATTTGAAAAACTCGCTCAGACCCTTTTGAGAGTCGTCAAAAAGATAGTAGAGCGCGTATATCTGTTTTTTTGCGTCGGGGAGCTCGGCGAACGCCGCATTCATATTGCTCTGCTTTTCGAGATAGCGCTGAATGTTCATCGCAACGCCGTCAAAGGCGCGCTTTTTGTCGGCGCTTCTGAGCTTCTCCTCGGAGAGCTCGGCGAACTCCTTGCGAACGCCCGATTCGTATTCCAGCTTCTTCATCTGCGCCTCGCGCTCCGCACGTGTTCTGCCAGCCGCCTCGGCAGCCTTTTTGACGACCCAGACGGTAAAAATCGTAACCGCAACGAGTGCGACAGCCAGATACCAATATTGCTTTAATGCCTCAGCCATTGTCCTTCTCTCCCTGCATAAGCTTATATATGTCGCCCTTTTTCAGACCGCTGAGCTTCGCCGCCTTCTTTGCGGCCTCCGATGCGGAGTCGCCGTTTGATACGAACCTTTTCGCCTCTTCGACTGCCTGCTCAACGGTCATCTTCTCTTTTTCTTCGGGCTTTGCGCCCTCTATAATCAGCACTATCTCGCCCTTCAGTCCGCCGTCCGCATACTTCTCGGCGGCAGCGCAGAGGGTGGTGCGTATGACCTCTTCGTGTATCTTCGTCAGCTCGCGGACTATTGCGATTTCCCTGTCGCCCAGTGCGGCGGCAAGGTCACGCAGCGTCGCGCCCAACTTATGCGGCGCCTCATAGAATATCATGGTGCGCGGCTCTTTGACTATGCTCTGTATATGCTCGGTGCGGCTCGCCTTGTTGACGCTCAAAAAGCCCTCAAAGGTAAACCGACCCGAGGGCATACCCGATATCGCCAGAGCAGTCGCAAAAGCGGTGGGGCCCGGCACGGACTCGACTTTTATTCCGTGCTCATGGCACATTCGCACCAAATCCTCGCCGGGGTCGGATATCGCGGGCATACCCGCATCAGTGACGAGCACGCAGCTCTCGCCGTTTAACAGCCTTGCGACAATGCGCGGGCTCATCTCGAATCTGTTGTGCTCGTGATAGCTTATCATCGGCTTTTTTATCTCAAACGAATTGAGGAGCTTCAGCGTCACCCTCGTGTCCTCCGCGGCTATAAAGTCGCAGCTTTCAAATGCCTCGACTGCGCGAGGGGAGAGGTCGCCGAGATTGCCTATCGGTGTGCCGACAACATAAAGTACAGCGCTCATCAGTCAGTCTTTTTCCTTTCGCGGTCATTATTTTCACGCTCTCGTTCGTAGTCGGAATAGAGCGATTTCATATATTCCGAGTAACTGTCCCCGTCATAGATGTTTAGCTGGGGATCGACCGTCATTCCGGGCTTTCCGCCGCGCCTTCCCTCGACAAGAACGAGCCACGGCGCAAAGCCGTCCCGCTTCGAGACGGTTCTGAGCCTCTTCGGCTCAATGCCGGCGGCGCTCATTTTGCACATCAGCTCGCAAAGCCGCTCGGGGCGCAGACACACGCAGAATTTTCCGCCGAATTTCAAAAGCCACGCGGCGGCTGAGCACATATCGTCGAGCGAGCAGCACAGTCCGTGGCGCGCCATCGCCGCCGCCCCGTCCGCGCTGACTATTCCCGCGCCCTCGGCCTTGTAGGGCGGGTTCATCGTCACAACGTCAAATTCCCCCGCGGGGAGAAATTCGCGCACCCTGCGCAAATCTTCGTTAAATATCTCAAGACGGCCGCCGAGAGAATTAACCTCGGCAGCCTTTTTCATCTGCTCGCAGCCCTGCTCGCTTATCTCAACTGCGGCAACGGGTCTGCTTATATTCTTTTTGAGCCACAGCAAGGGGATTATCCCGCAGCCGCTGCCCATGTCGCAGCAGCGGTTATTCTCCCTCACTGCCGCAAAGTCTGCGAGCAGGAGGGCATCCGTCCCGAAGCCGTGTTCCTTCGAGATGACCGCGGTTATTCCGCCGCCGAGGTTTTCGAGCTTGAATTTGTCCATCCGATGTCCTTATTTGGATCTCTTTTCGACGTATTGATTGACCTTTTCCGCTATCTTCTGTCTGTCCGAGGCGGAGCAGAGGCGAAGATTGAGTATCAGCTGTTTTTCGTCCGGTCTCAAAAAGATGCTCTCAACGTGCAGCTCCCTGCTTGCGTTTTTGATAACGTCAAGCGCACCGTCGTCGCGCTCGCCGATGAGCTCGGCGACGGACACGTTAAAGAGCTTTGAGAGCTTGTTGAGAGTATCGAGATTCGGAACGCGGCCTTTTTCATAATAGGTGTAGGTCGAGCGGTCAAGCTTCAGCACCTCGGCCACTTCCCCCTGTGTCAGACCGTTAAGGGTGCGAAAGGTCTTGAGTCTGTTGCCAAACTCGAGATTCTGGTTTGCCATATTCTTAATCCTCCGTTTTGCCGGTCCAAAGCCGACGTGTTATACATACAATTTTAAAATATCCGAAGAAAAAAGTCTATAGTAAAAATAAAAGATTCATTGAAAATTCAAAAATTAGTTGAATATTTATAAACTGCAAGGCAACACAAATCGCAAAAGTGTCGAAAAATCGTCTCTGAGGACGAAAAAGAAGTGTTGTAAAACCTATAGTTTTTGTGGTATAATATCTGACACTGCGCTCGATATACGAGCCTTGAGAGAAAGTGTGTGGAATTTTGGCAGACAAGAGTATTTTTGAAAAAACGAAGTATTTTATTGTCGATATGGATGGAACATTCTATCTCGACGGAAACATTATCCCCGGCGCGGACGGCTTTCTTAAAAAGGTGCGCGAGAGCGGGCGGGACTTCTATTTCTTCACGAACAATTCGTCGAACAATGTCGAGTCGTGCAGGGACAAGCTCGCAAAAATGGGCTTCCCCGTCGACGAAAAGCGCGTGATAATCTCGTCCCATGTTACGATAGACTTTTTAAAGAGGCACCGCCCCGGCAAGAGCGTCTATCTTCTGGGCAACGACCGTCTGACGGGTGATTTCAAGGCGGCGGGAGTTAATCTTGCGGAAGAAAATCCCGATATCGTGGTGCTCGGCTTTGACACTACGCTGACCTATCAGAAGATTTGGAATGCCGCTAAGTATATCGCAAACGGCGCGGAGTATATAGCGACTCACCCCGATCTCAACTGCCCTACGGCGGACGGCTTCATGCCCGATACCGGCTCGATGATCGAGCTCTTTGCCGCGTCAACGGGCAAGCGCCCTCTCGTTATGGGCAAGCCCATGACGGCTACAGTCGATTATATCACAAATATGCTCTCGTGCTCGCGTGACGAGATAGCTTTTATCGGCGACCGTTTAGCTACCGATATCGCGATAGGCGCGTCCCACGGCATACCGAGTGCGCTCGTGCTCAGCGGCGTCACAACGAGAGAGGAATATGAAAATTCGGATATAAAAGCGAGCGTCGCAGTAAACAGCATGAAGGACCTCGCGGAGTATCTTTAATATATAAATAAAAATGTCGGTTCGAGACCTTCCCGACAGGCATTGCCCGATGCCGAACAAAACTAAAGGCGCTGCATGGCAGCAAAAGGAGCAGAAAAATGAAAAACAAAAAACTTTCCGTTCGATTCATGACGGAGAGCGCGGTTATCGCTGCGCTCTATGCGGCGGCGACATATTTAAGCGCCGCGTTCTCACTCGCCTACGGCCCGGTGCAGTTCAGGCTCTCGGAGGCTCTGACCGTGCTCTGCACGCTCACCCCCGCCGCAATACCGGGGCTGACAATAGGCTGCATTATAGGCAACATATCTAGCCCGATGGGCATATGGGATGTGCTTTTCGGCTCGGCGGCAACCCTGCTCGGCGCAATAACCGGGCGTATGCTCAGAAATGTGCAGATAAAGAAGCTGCCGGTACTGTCCTCGCTCATGCCCGTGCTGTTTAACGCCGTGATAGTCGGACTCGAGATAGTGATGCTGACCCCCGTTGAGGGCGGCAAGCTCACCGCGTTCGCAATATCCGCGCTCGAAGTCGGAGCGGGCGAGCTCGCAGTCTGCCTCGTGCTCGGACTGCCGCTGTATTCGGCACTGAAGCACACAAAGCTGTTCAAATAACCGCCTTCGGCCGGATGAGAGCTACATAAAAAACGAAAAGCAGCGCACTGTTTATAGATGCGCTGCTTTTTTTGTGGCAGTTGTCAAAATATAACTTTATATCGGCTCGGTAATATGCGCCTCTGCACGATTATGTCTATTTGCAACATTAAAATTGTTTGTCTGACGGCGGCCTTTCCACACAAATCCCGATTTCACATTTTTTCTTATTACGTAAATTCAAAACCGGTCACGGCGGAAAAATTGCCGTGGCCGGTTAGGTTAAATATTCTGTCTACGGCTGTTTTTATAAAAGCCGTTTAATCGTTAATTTACTTGAGCATACCGTGCTCTTTCGCGTACTCGTAGTATGCCTCGAGGCTGCGCCGTCTGGCTTCGCTGAGGGTCGAGCCGCATCTTGTTGCGGTGGTCATCGGGACTCCCTGCAGACCGACGAGGTATTTTGCGCTCGCGTTGAAGCCGCTGTCTATGGCGTTGTCGAGCAGGATTATCTCGTTGAAGGTCTCGCGCGCTTTGGCTATATTCTTCTCGACGAAGAACTCATCGTACATCTTGCGAAACAGATTTGCGCCGCAGGAGGTCGGAGTAGCGCAAACGCCGCGCGCGCCCGCCATATATGCATCAAAAAGCAGCGGTATGTTCGCCTGAAGGACTGCCGAATCGCCCTGAACGGCTATCTTGTCTTTTATGCCCGCCATGGTGCAAGTGGTATCCTTTATTCCGTGAAATCTGCCTGTCTTTACAAGCTCGCCGTATGCCTTGCCGGATATATTGCACGGCTGCATTCCGGGGAACTCATAGAGGATTATGGGCAGAGAGGTATATTCCGCAAGCTCGCTGAGATATCCTACAAGCCTCTCGTCGTTGTCGGCATAGCCTTTGGAGACGAAAACAAGTCCGTCGACTCCGGTCTGCTCCATGCGCTTGACCTCTTCGACCTGCATATGCCATGCAGGCTCAAGGTTTGCGGTGGCTATAACCTCCGTATCGCCGGAGTACTTTGCGGCGATTGTCGCGCACTTGACCCTCTCCTCGGGAGTGAGCTTCGTCATCTCGGAGCTGCCGCAGACTGAGAACAGGTGATGCGACCCGCGCTCGACCTGCCATTCGACGTATTGCGCATAGACGTCGTAATCTATCGACTTATCCTCCTTGAACGGAGTGAGCAGGAGCGAATACACTCCTCGGTAGCTCTCGGGCTTATCAGTAAACATTTTTTCCACCTTCCGGATATGATTCTTTTCTGACACCGCTATCTTACTCCACAATATATAAAAATGCAATAGAAAAATCACTCTTTTTTGTATTTGCTCTTGAAAAAAATGCACATTCCGATATAATTATTGTTGGTATTTGTGCCAATGCACGGCTTAATTTTTATAAAAGGAGCAGATAAATGAAAAAGCGCAACACGGTATGCCGCCTCGGTGAGTTTCCGCAGCTGACGAGGACGGTGTTCACCTCCGCCGACGGGCTTGCGTCGGATAACATAACCGCACTCTGCTACGGCGCGGACGGGAGTCTCTATGTAGGAACCGACAGAGGACTTTCGAAAATAAACGGAGATAAAATAACGGCAGTGGATATAGGCATTGAGGACGCGGCGATATCCATGCTCTTCTGCGCTGACGACGGACATATTTTTGTCGGCGCGGGCAAGACGCTCGTTGAATTAAACGGAAAGAAGCGCGTCTCGTCCCGCGAGTTCTCGTCCGAAACGGTCGCCATGAGACAGGATTGTGACCGTGTAACATGGATACTCACAGAGACGGTGCTCTACCGCTTTCCGCATGGCGCCGAAGATCACGATCTCAAAATCGGCGTGCCCGGCAAGGGCAGCTGCATAGCCGTCTGCGGCAACAACAAGGTCTATGTCGGAACGGAGAGCGACGGGCTTCACGCGCTCGTCGGCAAGCGCTGGCACTGGTCCGAGCTCATGGAGGGCGTGACCGGGATACTCAGCGACAATATATCCTGCCTTGACATCGACCCAGCAGGCGACGTCTGGATAGGCACGGATAAGGGAGTGTGCGTCTACGACGACAACAGCTATTGGCTCGACAGCTCGAAGATAGCCGCTCTTCCGAAGGGCGAGATAACCGGTATGGCTACCGACAGCGAGGGCAGAAGATACTTCACTACCTCCTGCGGGCTCATCATCCTCCATAACGGCAGGCTCTCCTATTACGGCTACAAGCGCTGGCTGCCCGATATGCACGCGACGGGGATCGTCCTCTCGCCGGACGGCGGCTTCTGCGTCTCCACCGCCTCGGGCGGCATAAGCGTTTTCAAGACAGAGCTGATGACGCTCGAAGAGAAGGCGAAGCGCCTTCGCGCATTCAGCGAAAAATACAATGTCCGCAAGGACGGCTTTGTCCTCGAGCGCGCACTCGAGCATGAGGGCGTTGTGTCCGAGGACGAGGGCTATGTCTGCACGGGCGACAACGACGGACTCTGGACGGGGCTCTATCTCGGCGCGCTGTGCTTTGAATATGCCTGCACAAAAGACCCCGAGGTTCGCGCCGCGGCTCACCGCTCGCTGCTCGCCATGATAAAGCTCACGGAAATAACGGGCATTGAGGGCTTCACCGCCCGCGCGATAAGATACAGCGACGAGGCGGGCTACGGCACGGGTGTGCGCCATGAGTGGCACCACACCGCCGACAAGGACGGCAACGAGCTTGAGTGGCTCGGCGAGACCTCGTCCGATGAGATGGTGGGGCACTTCTACGCATATTCGAACTACTTCGATCTCGTCGCGGACGACGAGGAGAAAAAGCTGATAGCTTCGGTCGTCAAGAAAATACTCGACCATATTCTCGACAATAAGTTCAGGCTCGTCGATACCGACGGCGTGCCGACAACATGGGCAAATTGGGACCCCGACCTGCTCAACAACGACCACAAGTGGATATATGAAAAGGGCACGAACTCGCTTCAGATTCTGACCTTCCTCAAGGCGGGATACCACATGACCGGCGAACAAAGATACGAGGACGCATTCGAGTATCTTATCAAAGACAAGCATTTCGCCATGAATCTCATGCAGTATAAAATACTCGACGGGCACCTGCTTCATATAGACGATAACCACGATTTTCTCATGATATCGCTGCTCATGCGCTATGTCGAAGACCCGAAGCTGCGCTCCGTATTCGCCATGGGACTGACGCACCACTGGGATGACGAAAAGGCCGAGCGCAACGCGTTCTTTAACTTCGTCTACGGCGCGTGCACGGGCGAGCAGTGCGACATCGAGGCCTCGGTAGACGAGCTCGCCGACTACCCGATGGATCAGGTTCTCTGGACGCTTTACAACAGCTGGCGCGACCTCGACTGGGATATGCGCCCGACGGAGGTCGGCATGATTCCGCAGCTCTGCAGTCCGCTCCCGGCGCACGAGAGGAGAATAATCGGCTGCGACAGCAACCGCTTTATTGCGGACTCCGGCATAGCGGGCGAGGCGGAACGCCTGTTCACAAAGTCCGACGACCCGACGGCATTTACGATGTTCCCCGGCACGGGCGACGACCACGGTATGTACCTTTCGGCCTGCACGAACTACACCCACCCCTACTGGTTTGCGCGCTATTACGGGCTCATCGAAGAGGCGAAATAAAAAAATGAGCTCCCGGGATACTGTCGGGAGCTTGCAAAAAGCAGCTCCTGCCCGCGGTTCATGCGGTGATTATAACAGGTGAGCGAAGCTCGCCTCTACAAAGACATTGAGAAACAAAAAGGTCGAGAAAAAGTGGGTGCATCTGTACAATAAACCCTCAGTCTCGGCTTCGTCGAGCCCCAATTTATCGAACCGAGAAACGAAACCTTGCAATAACAAAAAACCGACCTGTGAGCCATAGGTCGGTTCTATGTCTTTCAAATGTTCCTCTAATGTCGGCGTCTCTTTATGATATGGACGCGGGCTTGCGAGACATAAAAATCCGTCGGCTTTTCAGTCGACGGATTTTTACTTATATTTTTGTGTAACGGCTGAAAATTTTAAAGGGGGAGTTGAGAATGTGATATCAGCCTTTTTCGTTGAAGTCCGCGTTGAGAGTGTTCATTGCCTTGAAGAGCTTATAGGTGAACACTAACGGACCGACAACGATGAGTGAGCCGAGTATGCCCCAGCCCCAGAAATCGCCTGCGCCGAACTTGCAGTCAAGTCCGCGGCGTTTAAGCTCGTTGCCGATTCTTGTGCAGAGCTTATGATGCCAAACGAGGAAGGCTATGCTGAGGGTAAGCGGGCCGACGATGAAAACCAGCAGCCAGTAGTTCATGGTTTTCTGACCGTCATAGCGGCTGCATACGACGTTCGTCTCTTCGGAGATGTGGGCAAAAACGACAAGCGAGTAGATGCCGAGGGTCAATATTGACAGGATGATGAATTTTGCGAGCCCTCTGTTTGTTCTGAGCTGGGAAACGGGAGCGGTGTTGTTGACGGGAGCGGTTACGTTGTTTGGATTTTCAGACATATTGTGACCTCCTTCAAAACCGTTGCGGATTATATGTTTTTCGATTTGAAACTGTCGGCTGCATCAAAATTCCTTTGCCGCGGAATAAATCCCCCTTTTTAAGCCCTACACCCATATAGCTTCAAGGTCAATATATCATGATTATAGAATCAAGTCAATAGATTTGAAGGCTTTTTGCCAAAAAGACGATATGCAAGAGGCGCGGTGATTTGATATATGAACGCTTTTTATAATATAAAAAGAAAAATCCGTCGGCTTTGCAGTCAACGGATTTTTGCTTCGTTTTTACTTGCTCTGCAGACGGATAACCTCGCTGAGCCTTGACGAGCAGTCCTTGCAAACACGCTTGCCCGCGAACTCGAAAGTGTCGTCTGACGAGCCGCAGAAAATGCAGCGCGCGGCATATTTGCGGATGATTATCTGATCCCCGTCCGCAAAGAGCTCCACCGCGTCCGCGTTGGGTTCAAGCGCCAGTCTGCGCCTGAAATCCTTCGGCAGCACGATGCGCCCGGTCTCGTCGATTTTTCTGACGATGCCCAATGATTCCATTTTTTTAACCTCCCGAATACTCTAAACCCTATTTCGACTATATTATACCATTTAATGGCAATACTGTCAATGATTGAGATAAAGTTTTAGAGAAATCGCCGTAAAAAGGCAAAACGGTTCGATAAATGAAAAATATTGTTTTTAAAAGCTTTGTTTTTTCCGTCGGCGGTTGACATTCCCGGCTTTTTGAACCTATAATTATAGCAGTAAAAAAGTTAAGGTAAGGGATAAGCTTTGGAAAATATCAGGGAATTTATATTTGAAAACAAACCGACGGCGAGCTGCCACGCATCAACTGTCCTGCCGCTTGCCGACGGCCGAGTCGTTGCCGCATGGTTTGCCGGCACCAAGGAGAGCGCGGACGACGTCGACATATTGACGAGCGTGCGCGGCGAGAACGGCTGGAGCGAGCCCGTGAGGGTCAGCGCGGACGTGAAGGTTCCGCACTGGAACCCCGTGCTTTTTGAGCGCGAGGACGGAAAAATCATGCTCTTTTTCAAGGTCGGCAAGAAGATACCGATGTGGAAAACATATTTTTCGCTCTCGGATAACGGAGTCGATTGGAGCGAGCCTGCCGAGCTTGTGCCGGGCGACATAGGCGGCGGCAGAGGACCCGTCAAGAATAAGCCGATAAGACTCAGAAGCGGCAGAGTAATAGCGCCCGCCTCGGATGAGAGAAACACGCTCTGGGTCTGCTTTGTTGATATCTCGGATGACGACTGCCGCACCTGGAAGCGGATGCGCACCGTGCCGACAAAGTCCCTGAGGGGCTTTTATGTTCCGATGATTCAGCCGACTCTGTGGCAGAGCGAGGACGGCGGCGTGCATATGCTGACAAGAACCTCGCGCGGCAGGATATACCGCAGCGATTCTTCCGATGAGGGCGAGACATGGTGTATGGCTTACCGCACGAAACTGCCCAATAACAACAGCGGCATCGACCTTGTCGGAGCCGAAAACGGGAAGCTTTACCTCGTGTGCAACCCGGTGAAGAAGAATTGGGGCAGCCGTTCGCCGCTCGATTTATTAGTCTCGGAGGACGGCGGAAAGACTTTCACCCGGCTCTTGCGCCTTGAGGACAGAGAGGGCGGCGAGTTCTCCTATCCCGCGATAACCGAGCGGGACGGAATCCTGCACATAACCTATACCTATGACCGCGAGCATATCGCCTACAGACAGATAAAGCTGTGAAAAAACCCCGGAGCTTTTTGAAAACTCCGGGGTTATATTTTTTTACTTCTCTATCAGGCTCTTGCCGGTCATCTGCGGAGGCTGCGGGAGATGCATTATCTCGAGCATGGTCGGCGCTATGTCGCCGAGCTTGCCGCCCTCGCGGAGCTTGCAGGGATAGCCGACAACAACGAACGGAACGGGGTTCGTCGTGTGCGGGGTGAAGGGCTTGCCGTCGTCGCCTATCATGCGGTCGGCGTTGCCGTGGTCCGCTGTGATGAGTGTTACGCCGCCCTTGGACGCTACAAGGTCAACAAGTCTGCCCACGCAGGCGTCAACAGCCTCAACAGCCTTAACGGCCGCGTCGAACACGCCGGTGTGACCGACCATGTCGCAGTTTGCGAAGTTGAGGATTATCGCGTCGTAGATGTCCTCGTTTATCTTCTCGATGAGCGTGTCGGTGACTTCATATGCGCTCATCTCGGGCTTGAGGTCATAGGTCGCAACGTCGGGGGAGTCGATGAGGATTCTGTCCTCGCCTTTATAGACTGTCTCTTCGCCGCCGTTGAAGAAGAACGTGACATGGGCGTACTTTGTGAACTCGGCGATTCTCAGTTGGCGAAGTCCCGCCTTGCTGAACACCTCGCCCAGAGGCATGTCTATTCTCTCGGGCTTGAAAGCCACTTCGACGTTGGGCATATCCGCGTCATACTGGGTCATGCAGACATAAAATACCTTCGGCTCCTTCTCGCGCTTGAAGCCGTCGAAAGCGGGGTCAACAAAAGCTCTTGTTATCTCTCGCGCTCTGTCGGGGCGGAAGTTGAAGAAAATAATGCTGTCGCCGTCCTTGACGGGCTCGGCATCCTTGCTCACGCACGGGACGATAAACTCATCCGTCACGCCGTCCGAATAGGACTTCTCCATCATCTTTGCCGCGTCGTCGAATTTCGGAGCGTCAAGGCTCGTCATGGCGCGGTAGGTCTTTTCGACTCTGTCATACTTGCGCTCTCTGTCCATGGCGTAATAGCGTCCCTCGACGGTAGCTATTTTGCCTACGCCTATCTCCTTCATCTTCTGCTCAAGTTCCTCGATGAAGCCCTTGCCGGAGGTCGTGGAGACGTCGCGTCCGTCCATAAGGCAGTGGACAAAAACTTTCTCTATGCCGAAATCCTTGGCCATCTTAATCAGCGCATAGAGGTGGGTGTTGTGGCTGTGCACGCCGCCGTTTGAGAGCAGACCCGCAAGGTGGAGCGCGGAGCCGTTCTTTTTGCAGTTCTCCATGGCGTCGACGAGAGCGGGATTCTTGAAGAACGAGCCGTCCTCTATAGCCTTGGTTATGCGCACGAGCTCCTGATACACAACGCGGCCGGCGCCTATATTGGTGTGACCGACCTCGCTGTTGCCCATCTGTCCGTCGGGCAGACCGACATCAAGACCCGATGCGCCGATATATGTCATCGGATTTTCCGCGAATATTCTGTCAAGATTCGGTTTCTTCGCCGCGGCTATGGCGTTGCCGTAGGAGTCGGGGTTATTGCCGAAGCCGTCCATGATGCAAAGAAGCACAGGCTTTTTACTCATTTTAACTTTCCTTTCAATTACCGCCGGTGCGGCGTATGACCGACCGGCGGCAAAGCTTGTTTATTTTGCGCTTGCGGCGTTGACTATAGCGGTGAACTTCTCGGCTACGAGCGAAGCTCCGCCGATAAGGCCGCCGTCAACATCGGGCTGAGCGAGCAGCTCCGCGGCGTTCTTGTCGTTCATCGAGCCGCCGTACTGGACAACAACTGCGTCCGCGGCGTCCTTGCCGTAAAGTCTCTCAATAAGAGAGCGGATAACGGCGCAGACCTCGTTGGCCTGCTCGGGAGTTGCGGTCTCGCCCGTGCCGATAGCCCAGACGGGCTCATAGGCGATGACGATGTTCTTGAGCTCCTCTGCGGATACTCCGCCCAGAGCTATCTCGGTCTGCGCGCAGACTATCTGAGAGGTTATGCCGTCCTTGCGCTCGGAGAGAACCTCGCCCACGCAGAGGATGACCTTGAGGCCCTCGTTGAGAGCTGCTCTGACGCGGTTGCGGACGGTGACGTCGGTCTCGCCGAAGTACTGTCTGCGCTCGCTGTGGCCGATGATAACATAGGGTACGCCCGCGGCCTTGAGCATCTTCGCGCTGACTTCGCCTGTGAAAGCGCCCTTCTCCGCCCAGTGGCAGTTCTCTGCGCCTATCTGTATGTTGCTGCCCTTTGCGGCCTCAAGAGCCGCATAGAGATCGATGTAGGGGACACAGCAGACGACCTCGCAGTCGGCGTCCTTGACAAGGGGCTTGAGAGCCTCTATGAGAGCGGTAGCCTCGGCGGGGGTGTTGTTCATTTTCCAGTTGCCCGCGATAACGGGTTTTCTGAGCTGCTTATTCATGCTGAAACTTCCTTTCTTCCTGAAAAATCCCGCGGGTTTGCCGCCCGCGGGCTGAAAATTGCGGATAATTATTTATCGTTGAGCGCAGCGATGCCGGGCAGCTCCTTACCCTCGAGGAACTCGAGAGACGCGCCGCCGCCGGTGGAGATATGGCTCATCTTGTCGGCGAAGCCGAGCTTCTGAACAGCCGCAGCGGAGTCGCCGCCGCCGATGATGGAGATAGCGCCGCTGTCGGCAACCGCGGTTGCAACGGCAATGGTGCCGCCTGCGAAGTGATCCCACTCGGAGACGCCCATCGGGCCGTTCCAGATAACGGTTCCGCTGCCCTTTATGGCGTTTGCGAACAGCTCGCGGGTCTTGGGACCGATGTCCATGCCCATCCAGCCGTCCGGGAACTCGTCGGAGTTAATGGTCTTGTACTCGGCGTTCTCTGCGAACTCGTTGCTGATAACATTGTCAACGGGGAGAAGGAACTTAACGCCCTTATCCTCTGCCTTCTTCATCATTTCCTTGGCAAGCTCGACCTTGTCGGCCTCAAACAGGGAGGTGCCGACATGATAGCCCTTGGCGACGAAGAAAGTATAGGCCATGCCGCCGCCGACGATAAGCACGTCGACCTTGTCGAGAAGGTTGTTGATAACGCCGATTTTGTCGGATACCTTTGCGCCGCCGAGGATAGCGACGAGGGGTCTCTTCGGATTCTCGAGAGCGCCGCCCATGAACTCGATCTCCTTCTGAATGAGGAAGCCGCAGACTGCCGGCAGATAGTCGGCAACGCCGGTTGTGGAGGAGTGAGCTCTGTGAGCCGAGCCGAAAGCGTCATTTACATAGATGTCCGCAAGGGAGGCGAGAGCCTTCGAGAATGCGGGGTCGTTCTTGGTCTCTTCCGCGTGGAAGCGGACGTTTTCAAGGAGCATGACTTCACCGTCCTTGAGGTTTGCGGCAAGCTCTTTTGCGCTGTCGCCGATAACATCCTTAGCCATCTTGACATCCTGACCGAGAAGCTCGGAAAGTCTTGCGGCTACGGGAGCAAGGGAGAACTCGGGCTTGAACTCGCCCTTCGGTCTGCCCAGATGTGAGCAAAGGATGACCTTTGCGTGATGATCGATAAGATATTTGATAGTGGGAAGGGAGGCAACGATTCTCTTGTCGGAGGTGATTTTGCCGTCCTGAAGCGGAACGTTGAAATCGCAGCGTACCAGCACTCTCTTGCCGGAAACGTCGATATCCTTAACTGACTTTTTGTTAAGTGCGCTCATTTTGATCGTCCTTTCAAAAGTTGGATTTGCAGCTTTTTACGCTTGCACCACTCATTATTTTATAACATAAATGTGAATAATTCAAGTATTTGTATGTATGATACCGCGCAAAAAGCTCAATTATCCCAAAATTTTTATCTTGTCTTTAAGAAGTCGGTTTTTCTTGACTTTATAAAGCTTATCTGATAAACTATTGTGCGTTGAAAAGTGCATATGCCTCCTTAGTTAAATGGATATAACAGCCCCCTCCTAAGGGGCAGTTGAGGGTTCGATTCCCCCAGGGGGTGCCAAAGCCGTCCACTTTTTGCGGACGGCTTTTTTATGCAACAGAATGGATATAAGAACCTCAAGCTGACGCTTGAGAACCTTGTTGTTCGCTTCGCTCACGATAACAATGCCCCCTCCTAAGTGGGTGTTTTAACGCTCGTCTTTGCAAAAAGGCAAATGGTCACAGGTTTGAATTATATCGTATATGCGCTTGTACCTCAGCAGGATAGAGGGTCCGCCTCCTAAGAATATGTTATAACGACCGCCTTTCGGGCAAAGGCGATTGACAATGAGTTAATTTAAGTCCATAATTGAATAGATTTTAAAGATGTTTCCGTAGCTCAGCTGGATAGAGCGACCGCCTCCTAAGCGGTAGGTCGGGTGTTCGAATCACCTCGGGAACGCCAAAAACTCCGCCGGAAAACCCAGTAAAATCAAGGGTTTCCGGCGTTTTTTCATTTTTACGGGAAAAGAGAAAAATCGTGAAATTCACAGATTTTCATTAGCAAATTCTCCGTCAGCTAATGGAAATTAGGACTAATGTCGTCCGCCTTTCAGGTGTACGGCTTGCTAATAAAAATTAGCAGGATTTTCGCTATTTTGCTAATGAAAATGCCCTCTCTGCTAATGAGAGAAAAAAACGAGCAAAATTCTTGCTAATGGACAAGGCGGTTGTTACCCTGTTAATTCGTTCATTTAGGGGTAGTCAAGAGACAATCGCACACTACCTATATGCCCTTTCTTATTATATAATTGCGGTAACAGGAGGTGGTTGTTTTGAAAGAACAGAAATATCATTTATACCTTTCCAAGGACGAATACAGCGAAGTGTTGCAATCACTTATCCGTTTGAAGAACAGCCTGATAGCACAAGGCAGATACACGGACGCAGTAGATGATATTCTTTGCAAGGTGCTTTCAGCCAAGAAAAGAAAGTTCAAAATCAAATATATCTGAACACGAATAAAGACCGCCTACACTTTTGTAAGCGGTCTTTGCTAATTTAGAGTAAGTTCGACAAACTGGAATTTAGATCATGATTCATATGGATAGTAGTGTTCTGCCTTCGACTGAAATTCACATAATTTTAATATTTTCATATCCTTATCAAAATCTGCTATTGTAACACCATCAAAGCCATCTATCTTACCATCATAATTACATCTGAAGTACCATTCAACAATTAACGTTTGGTTTTGCTCGAATATTCGCTTGATTGTCCATTCCAATACTTGTCCCTTATTATTCCAATTTTCAAACCATGTTACAATTTGTGATAAGCCATGATATTCAGGTCCATAGCATTCACTATACAAAGCATTTTCAGAAAAAGTCTGTTTTACAATCTCAACATCGTTATCTAACCAAGACTGAAAATATTTCTTAATGACATCTACTTTCATATTATCCTCCACAAATTCAAATTTGTCCTTCTCTTAATTTCCTATTATACACCAAAATTATGAATATTTCTACCCGCCGTCTATTGACCTCGATTACGAGGGAAATAGACGGCTTTTTGTTTGCAAAAAATTTTTTCAAGAAATTTTGAAAAAACACCCCCCAAAAACGCTCTCCCATTTCAAACAAGTGAAAAAACCACGAAAAATTAGCAGGTTTTGGACGAGAATTTACTAACAGCGAAGTCCCAGAAAAGCCAGTAAAATCAAGGATTTTCGGGGATTTGTAGGGAATCAAAAATGCCCCTCGGGGGGCTTCTCCTAAGGGGCGGTTGAGGGTTCGATTCCCCCAGGGAGTGCCATGAAAAAAGCAGCCGCCGGGCTGCTTTTTTCAATGAAGCGCACCTGCGGTGCATGAAAAATGAAGTATGGCTTCGCCATATGAAAGTTTGGCGGCGTCACGCCGAAAGTCTGTCATGCGCTTCACTTCATACGAGCGTAAGCGAGTGCTTCACGGCAACGAAGCTGCCGCTTCATGTTTGCGGGGCAAACGCTTCATTCAAATCAATTTACAGTCAATTTGCAAAATCCCCCGCACGGCAAATTTCCGCGCGGGGGACATTTTTTATTTTCCGCTCTCGCCGTAGTTCGAGAGCACGCGGGCGGACGGGTCGTTGACATCGCAGCCCGCCCAGGTCTTGTTGGGCATCCAGAAACCGACAATCATCTCGGATTTATCGGGATAGTACTTTTCGAATATCTCGCGGTAGAGCAGGGATTCTTTCGTGAACGGCTTTGCGTGGGTGTACTTTTCGCACTTCTCTTTAAACTCGTCCTCGGTGTAGAGCCCTTCGGCGTATTCCTTGAGGTAGTCCACCATAGAGTGACCCACCGCGTCGGAGAACGCAGCCTTTTCGCGGAAAAGAATGTCGTGGGGCAGGTAGTCGCCCTCAAAGGCGTGGCGGAGCAGATATTTGCCCTTGCCGTAGGTGTTCAGCTTTTTCTCGGGGTCGACGGACATAACATATTTCACAAAGTCGAGGTCGCCGAACGGCACGCGCGCTTCGAGCGAGTTTACTGATATGCAGCGGTCGGCGCGCAGAACGTCGTACATATGAAGCTCCCTGATTCTCTTCTGCGATTCCTTTTGGAATTCCTCCGCGCTCGGCGCAAAGTCGGTGTATTTGTAGCCGAACAGCTCGTCGGAGATTTCGCCCGTCAGAAGAACTCTTATGTCAGTGTTCTCATGTATCCACTTGCACAGCAGATACATACCCATGCTCGCGCGGATAGTGGTGATATCGAATGTGCCGAGCATACGTATGACGCTCTCGAGCGAGTCCAAGACCTGCTCCTTTGTCATGATAACCTCGGTGTGGTCGCTGCCGATATAGTCGGCGACTTCTTTTGCATATTTGAGGTCTATGGCGTCCTCGCTCATGCCTATTGCAAAGGTGCGTATCGGCTTTTCGCTCTTTCTCGCCGCTATTGCGCAGACGAGGGAGGAGTCAAGCCCGCCGGAGAGCAGGAAGCCGACCTTGGCGTCCGCAACGAGCCTTTTGTCAACGCCCGCTATGAGCTTTTCGCGGATGTTTTTGCAAACCGTCTCGAGGTCATCATGGCAGACCTCGTCGACCGCCGCTATGTCGCAGTACTGCACAAATTTGCCGTCCTTGTAATAATGTCCGGGCGGGAAGGGCATAACGCGCCTGCACATCCCGACGAGATTTTTCGCCTCGCTTGCGAACATGATAACGCCCTTTTCGTCGTAGCCGTAGTAGAGCGGGCGGATACCTATCGGGTCTCTCGCGGCGATGTACTTTTTCGCCTTGCCGTCATAGATGATGAGCGCAAACTCGGCGTCGAGCATTTTGAACATATCCGTGCCGTATTCGCGGTAGAGCGGGAGAAGTATCTCGCAGTCGGAGCCGCTTTTAAATGTATATTTCTTCGAGAGTTCCTCTTTTATCTTCTCGTAGCCGTAAATCTCGCCGTTGCAGACAACATAGCTGCCGTCCAGCTCGAATGGCTGCATCCCGTCGGGCGTCAGTCCCATTATCGCAAGGCGGTGAAAGCCGAGAAAGCCCTTGCCGGTGTCTATTATTCTGCTGTCGTCCGGGCCTCTCGAAACGGTCTTGTCAAAGCCCTCTTTAAAAGCCGAAAAGGCGGCGCAGCAGTCGCAGTAACCCATTATCGAACACATAATATCTTTCCTCTCGGTGAATTTAAGCATCCGATAGGGCAAGTGCTTTAACTCGCTGTGCCACCTATCTTTGTTCTCTTTTCGGCTTCGCAAAAAGCCTCGCCGCTGTAACGGTCGGCGTGTCCGGCGCACCTACTCGGTATACTTTCGGCTTGCAGCTCGTCGGGTGTTATTCGCGCGGAGCCTGCTGCATGGCTCTCACCGTCCCATGCTCGCTTTGAGCGGTTTTCCGCGTTACTTCTCCCGACTCGGGCGCTTTTGTGTTTTTATATCCGTATTATTTTATTTTACGCTGAAGAGCAGGTCGCTGTAGGTCGGGAACGGCCAGAACTCCTTTGCGGTTATCGTTTCCGCCTCGTCGCAGACGGCGCGGAGGCTGTCCATCTTGCCGAGGATAACGTCTCGAATGTCGTTCGCCGCCTCTGTCACGTCCTCGATAGCTTGGAACTTTTCTATCTCGGCTTCGAGGTCATCCGTCGCGTCGGCGATAGAATCGGAGAGCTCGGAGAGCTTTGTGACTGCAGCGGTCTCGTATTTGCAGGGGAGTCCCACAACTGCCGCTTTCTTTGCGGCTAAAGTATCCGCGAGCGACTTCGTGTATTTCTCGACTGCGGGAAGAATCTCTTTCTTTGCCATGTCAACCATGGTCAGAGCCTCGATGTTGACGGTCTTGGAGTAGTTCTCGAGCAGTATCTCATAGCGGCTGTGAAGCTCTGCGGGGGAGAATATCCTGTGAGACGTGAGCATCTTCACATTCTTCTCGGAGAGCATGGCGGGCATCGCATCCGGGGTGGTGCGCAGGTTCAAAAGTCCGCGCTTTTCAGTTGCTTCCTTTATCCACGCGTCGTCGTAGCCGTTGCCGTTGAAGATAATCTTCTTGTGATCCTTTATCGTCTTCTTTATCATCTTGTGCAGGGCTATCTCGAAGTTGTCGGCGTTTTCGAGGCGGTCGGCATATATCTTCAGAGACTCCGCGACTGCGGCGTTTAACATGATGTTTGCGCAGGCTATGCTGTTCGACGAGCCGAGCATACGGAACTCGAACTTGTTGCCGGTGAAGGCAAAGGGCGAGGTGCGGTTGCGGTCGGTTGTGTCGCGGGTGAACTTCGGCAGAACGTGAACGCCGAGCTTCATCGTTGTCTTTTCGCTGCCGCTGTAGGGCGCATCGTTCTCTATGGCGTCGAGAACGGCGGTCAGCTCGTCGCCGAGGAACATCGAGACGACTGCGGGCGGAGCTTCGTTTGCGCCGAGTCTGTGGTCGTTGCCGGCGGTGGCGACGGAGAGACGCAGCAGATCCTGATAGTCGTCAACAGCCTTTATAACGGCGCAGAGGAACAGCAAAAACTGTGCGTTCTCATAGGGGGTCTCGCCGGGGGTGAGAAGGTTTACTCCCGTATCCGTGGCCAGCGACCAGTTGTTGTGCTTGCCCGAGCCGTTGACTCCGGCGAACGGCTTCTCGTGGAGCAGGCAGACAAGCCCGTGCTTCGCGGCAACCTTCTGCATTATCTCCATGGTCAGCTGGTTGTGGTCGGTGGCGATGTTTGTTGTGGTGTAGATGGGCGCCAGCTCATGCTGAGAGGGCGCAACCTCGTTGTGCTCGGTCTTTGCGAGAATGCCGAGCTTCCAGAGCTCCTCGTTGAGGTCAGCCATATATGCCGCGACTCTCGGCTTGATAACTCCGAAATAGTGGTCGTCCATCTCCTGACCCTTGGGCGCCTTTGCGCCGAAGAGCGTGCGTCCGCAGAAAACCAGATCCTTGCGCTTTTCATAGAGCGCCTTGTCAACGAGGAAATATTCCTGCTCGGGGCCGACGGAGGTGCGCACGCATTTTACGTCGGTGTTGCCGAAAAGTCTGAGTATGCGCAGAGCCTGCTTGTTGAGTGCCTGCATGGAACGGAGCAGGGGCGTTTTCTTGTCGAGCGCCTCGCCGCCGTAGGAGCAGAACGCCGTGGGGATGCAGAGAGTTTTGTCTTTTATAAATGCGTAGGAGGTGGGGTCCCACGCGGTGTAGCCGCGGGCTTCAAAGGTTGCTCTGAGTCCGCCGGAGGGGAAGGACGATGCGTCCGGCTCGCCTTTTATCAGCTCCTTGCCCGAGAACTCCATGATAACGCGCCCGTCGGAGGCGGGGGTAATGAAGCTGTCGTGCTTCTCGGCGGTTATGCCGGTCAGGGGCTGGAACCAGTGGGTGAAATGGGTCGCGCCGCGCTCAACGGCCCAGTCCTTCATCGCGGCGGCAACTGCGTTGGCGACGTCATTATTGAGACTCGCTCCTTCGTCAATGGTCTTCTTGAGAGACTGGTAAACATCGGCGGAAAGCATGGCTTTCATCATTCTGTCGTCAAAAACGAGACTTCCGAAATAGTCGGATACTGTGCTCATAAGTTAGCGCTCCTTTTTCATATTTTAAGGCGAAAAACAAAAAACGGCGTCAATGAACCCACGGGTTCAAAGACGCCATTGCCTTTATGCGCTGAATTATACGCGCGCCGAAAAGGATTGTCAAGGAATTTTCGGAGATTTTTTCAATTTTGTGCAAACAGCCGCAACGAAGGCTTTTTGAAAAACGAAATTATGAGCAAATTGTAGCTGTCATTTTGAAAAATACGCCCGCCGTTTCCTGTCGGCACGAAAATTTTCGGCGCCGCTTACACTTCGGAAAATAAAACGGAAGCATACAAATATATTCAATTGACACGGGACTTTCGATGTGATAAAATACGCCGTAATGAGCAAAGGCGTTCATTCTGCGGGGGCAGGTGTCTCCGTCGGTAAGTGCCTTTGCTTTTTTCTTTTTTTGAACCGATTGGCTCGCATTTTGTTCTGTTTTGCGGACAGTTGATTGCGTTGACATATTTTTCGGTTCAGAAGCGCCCGCTTTTAGTACAGAATACTATAGAAGTTAAGGGGGAAGGTGTGATATAATATGCTGTAACGAACTGCGCATACAACCGTCAAGTGAAAAGTTACATATTTAAAAATACGGAGGGATATTAATGACAAAGTATATCTTTGTGACCGGAGGAGTCGTCTCCGGCCTCGGAAAGGGAATAACCGCGGCGTCGCTCGGACGAATTCTCAAAGCGCGCGGGCTCAAGGTTGCGGCGCAGAAGCTCGACCCCTATATCAACGTTGATCCGGGTACCATGAGTCCCTATCAGCACGGCGAGGTTTACGTCACGGAGGACGGCGCGGAGACCGACCTTGACCTCGGCCACTACGAGCGTTTTATCGACGAGGACCTCAACAAGTATTCGAACCTCACCACCGGCAAGGTGTATTGGAACGTGCTCAACAAGGAGCGCCGCGGCGAGTATCTCGGCTCGACTGTTCAGGTCATACCCCATATAACAAATGAAATAAAGGATTTCGTATACCGTGTCGGCAAGAAAACCGATGCCGACGTGGTCATCACTGAGATCGGCGGCACTATAGGTGACATTGAATCCCAGCCTTTCCTCGAAGCTGTAAGACAGATTTCTCTCGAGGTAGGGCGGGAAAACAGCCTCTTTATCCATGTCACTCTGGTGCCGTTTTTGCGTGGATCGGACGAGCATAAGTCGAAGCCCACTCAGCACTCCGTAAAGGAGCTTCAGGGCATGGGCATAAATCCGAATATAATCGTCCTGCGCTGTGACGAGCCGCTCGAGGACGCTATATTTAAAAAGATATCGCTTTTCTGCAACGTAAAGCCCGACTGCGTTATCGAGAACATCACCCTGCCGTACCTCTACGAGGCGCCGCTTATGCTCGAAAGGTCGAACTTCTCGGCGGTCGTCTGCCGCGAGCTGGGTATCGACGCTCCCGAGCCGGATCTCGACGAGTGGACGGAGCTTGTCTACCGCATAAAGAACCGCGAAAAGGAAGTCAAAATCGGACTTGTCGGCAAATATGTTCAGCTCCACGATGCGTATCTGTCCGTAGCCGAGGCGCTGCGCCACGCGGGCTATACGCTCAATACACACATCCGCATCGACTGGATCGATTCTGAGACTCTGACCGAGGCGAACTACGAGAGCAAGCTCGCGCATTTGGACGGAATAATCGTTCCCGGCGGCTTCGGCGGCAGAGGAATAGAGGGCATGATCCTTGCGGCGAAATACGCCCGGGAGAACCACGTTCCCTATTTCGGAATCTGCCTTGGAATGCAGATAGCGGTTATAGAATATGCCCGCGACGTTGCGGGGATAGAGGACGCTCACTCGGGCGAGTTCGACGAGCTCTGCAAGCACAAGGTCATTGACTTTATGCCCGGTCAGAGCGATAATATAGACAAGGGCGGCACGCTGCGTCTGGGCGCATATCCCTGCGTCATAAAGCCCGGCACGACCATGGAGCGCTGCTATGGAAAGGCCGAAATTTCCGAGCGCCACCGCCACCGCTACGAGTTCAACAACGATTACCGCGAGATACTCACGGAAAACGGTCTGACTCTCTCGGGTCTTTCGCCCGACGGCAGGCTCGTTGAAACGGTTGAGCTAACCGACCGTCCGTTCTACGTCGGAGTGCAGTATCATCCGGAGTTCAAATCCCGTCCCAACAAGGCACACCCGCTGTTCAAAGGCTTTATAGCGGCAGCGCTTAAAAAATCTGAGATCGGAGAATAATAATCTATGTCAAATTTGCATGAAGAGTGCGGCGTTTTCGGAGTCTATTCACCCAAGCCCGGCCCCGTGGCTGATCTCGCCTACTACGGCCTCTACGCTTTGCAGCACAGAGGGCAGGAGAGCAGCGGCATAGTCGTCAACGACGACGGCGTGTTTACCTCGCGCAAGGATATGGGCGTTGTAAACGAAGTCTTTTCGCGCGACGATCTGTTGAAGTTCCCGCAGGGCACCATGGCTGTCGCTCATGCGCGCTACGGCACCACTGGCAACAACAGCAGAGCAAACTGCCAGCCCATTGAGGTCAATCACCAAAAGGGCAAAATGGCACTCGCCCACAACGGAAATCTCAGCAACGCCTATGAGCTTCGCAGCGAGCTCGAGCTCGACGGCGCTATCTTCCACTCGACGAGCGACACCGAGATAATCGCCTATATCGTCACGCAGGCGCGTCTTAAAAGCCCCTCTATAGAAAAGGCGCTGAGCAGTGCGATGAACAGGCTTGAGGGCGCATATTCCCTCGTGCTTATGTCCGCCGCAAAGCTGCTCGCGGCGCGTGACCCCTACGGCTTCCGCCCGCTGTGCTACGGCAAAACGCTCGACGGCACCTATGTCGTGGCGTCCGAGAGCTGCGCTCTCTCCGCGGTCGGTGCAAAATTCGAGCGCGACATACTGCCCGGCGAGATACTCATCTTCGACGAAAACGGCGTGCGTTCAAACAGGGATCACTGCGGCGAAAAGCCGAGACGCTCATGCATTTTTGAATATATCTACTTTGCAAGACCGGACTCCGTCATTGACGGTGTATCCGTCCACGCGGCGCGCAAAAACGCCGGCGCGATACTCTCAAGGACCCATCCCGTCGACGCGGATGTCGTCATGGGCGTCCCCGATTCGGGAATAGATGCCGCTCTGGGCTATGCCGAGGCCTCGGGAATACCCTACGGCATGGGCTTCATAAAAAACAAGTACATAGGCAGAACCTTTATCGCACCCGGTCAGGAGAAGAGGATAGACCTGGTCAGGATAAAGCTCAGCGCGATAGGCGAGTCCGTAAAGGACAAGAGAATCGTGCTCATAGATGACTCGATAGTGCGCGGCACGACGAGCGGCCAGATAGTCAACCTTCTGCGCGAGGCGGGAGCGAAAGAGGTGCATATGCGTATCTCCTCGCCGCCGTTCCTCTATCCGTGCTACTACGGTACGGACATCGATTCGTGCGAGAACCTCATCGCCTGTCACCACTCCGTTGAGGAGATAGCCGACATAATCGGCGCGGATTCCCTCGGATATCTGCCGGAGTCCGAGCTTAAAAATATTGTCGGCGGCTGCGAGTTCTGCAGCGCGTGCTTCAACGGAAATTATCCGACAGCCGTTCCGGATGTTACCACCAAAGACCGCTTTGAGGGCAAGCTCTCCCAGCGGAACAAATAAAAACAAGAAGAGTGAAAGGAAACTGCGATATGGAAAAGTTGTATGAAGGAAAGAGCAAGATCGTTTACAGCTCGGAGGAGCCCGGTACCTGCATAATCAAGTACAAGGACACCGCCACGGCCGGAAACGGCGTAAAGAAGGAGGATCTTCCCGGAAAAGGAAAGCTCAACGCGGAGATCTCCAACATCATCTTCGATTACCTCATGAAAAACGGAGTCAAAACTCACCTTATCAAAGTCATAGACGAAACCACGGTTCTCGCAAAAAAAGCGGAGATCGTCATGGTCGAGGTCATAGTCAGAAACATCGCAGCGGGAAGCTTTTCAAAGAAATACGGCGTACCGGAGGGCTCGCCCCTGAAGAATACGGTCGTTGAGTTCAGCTACAAGAGCGACGAGCTCGGCGATCCGATGATAAACGACAGCCAGATAACCGCCATAGGCCTTGCCACGCAGGAGGAGCTCGATGAGCTCAGAGCCATGTCCAAGCGCATAAACGAGCTTATGGTTGAGCTGTTTGCAAAGGGCGGCGTGCGCCTTGTCGACTTCAAGCTCGAGTTCGGCCGCACCGATGAGGGACTTGTCCTGTGCGACGAGATATCCCCCGATTCCTGCCGCCTCTGGGATATGGAGACAAACAAGAAGCTCGACAAGGACAGATTCCGCCGCGACCTCGGCGATGTTCTCGGCGGCTACAGAGATGTGCTCGAAAGACTTAAAAGCTCTATCTGATAAATCAAGGAGTGTATTTTTAAATGAGACTCATAGACCGCAAGATCGTCCTTGAGGACGGCAGCGAGTACTACGGATACGGCTTCGGCAGCTATACCGACAGGGTGTGCGAAATAGTTTTCAACACCTCCATGGTCGGCTATCAGGAGATAGTCTCCGACCCGTCGTATACTGATCAGATGGTCGTTATGACATATCCGCTTATAGGAAATTACGGAATAACCGACGATGATTTTGAGTGCAAAAACCCGAGCCTCGGCGGTCTTATCGTGTATGACTACAACGATATGCCCTCAAACTTCAGATACACAAAGACGCTCTCCGAGCTGCTGGAGGAGAACGGGATTCCCGGCATCTCCGGCGTTGACACGAGAAAGCTCACGCGCAGCATACGCGACCTGGGCTCGCGCCGCGTGCTCATAACCTCGCCCGATATTCCGGCGGATGTCGCGGTTGAGATAATCAAAAATACTGCGGTCGCCCACGATGCTGTCAGCCGCGTCAGCTGCAAAAAGCGCTGGTATTCGCGCACCTCGAACCCGCAGTTTAACGTCGTCGCCATAGACTGCGGCATGAAGCTCAATATCGTGCGCAGCTTAAATAAATTCGGCTGCAACGTCGTTGTCGTACCCTATGACACGCCGGCCGAGGAGATAGAGTTCATGAAGCCCGACGGAGTGTTCCTCTCGAACGGTCCCGGTGACCCCGAGGACGTGACCCCGGTCATAAAGACGGTAAAGGCGCTACGCGGCAAATATCCGATATTCGGCATCTGCCTCGGACATCAGATGATATCCCTCGCCTACGGCGCAAAGACATATAAGCTCAAGTTCGGTCACCGCGGCGGAAACCACCCGGTTATGAACCTCGACACGAATAAGATAGAGATAACCTCGCAGAACCACAGCTACGCCGTTGACCCGAAGTCGGTCGAGGGCACGGGACTCGAAATTACGCACATAAACCTTCTCGACAACACCGTTGAGGGAGTCAGATGCGAGAAGGATCTTGTGTTCAGCGTGCAGTATCATCCCGAGAGCGCCCCCGGTCCGCAGGACAGCAGCTATCTGTTCGGTCAGTTTATCGACTGTATGAAGGAGGCGAAGGGACGTGCCTAAGAGAACTGATATAAAAAAGGTGCTCGTTATCGGCTCGGGCCCGATAGTCATCGGTCAGGCGGCCGAATTCGACTATGCGGGAACTCAGGCGTGCCTCGCCCTGCGTGAGGAGGGCTACGAGGTCGTGCTTGCGAACTCGAACCCTGCTACGATAATGACAGACACCACAATAGCCGATAAGGTCTATATGGAGCCGCTGACGCTCGAATATCTCGCGCGTATCTGCCGCTATGAGCGCCCGGACGCGATAGTCCCCGGCATCGGCGGTCAGACGGGACTGAACCTCGCCATGCAGCTCGCCAAAAAAGGCGTGCTCAAGGAGTGCGAAATAGAACTGCTCGGCACCGACGCGGACAGCATAGAGCGCGCAGAGGACAGAGAGCTGTTCAAGGAGCTGTGCGAGAGCATAGGCGAGCCGATTGTTCCCTCGCAGATAACCTACAGCATAGAAGAGGGACTTGAGGCGGCGGAGAAGATAGGCTATCCCGTTATCCTGCGCCCCGCGTTCACCCTCGGCGGCACGGGCGGCGGCTTCGCCTACGACCCCGACGAGATGCGCGACATGATGAAGAACGCCCTTGCGCTCTCGCCCGTGCATCAGGTGCTCGTCGAAAAGAGCATAAAGGGCTACAAAGAGATAGAATACGAAGTGATACGCGACGCCAACGACACCGCTATCACCGTCTGTAATATGGAAAACCTTGACCCCGTCGGCATACACACCGGCGACTCGGTAGTTGTCGCGCCCAGTCAGACGCTGACCAACAAGGAATATCATATGCTCAGGGATTCGGCATTAAAGATTATCCGCGCTCTCGGCGTAAAGGGCGGATGCAACGTCCAGTTTGCGCTCGACCCGCATTCGTTCCGCTACTATGTCATAGAAGTAAATCCGAGAGTTTCGCGCTCCTCCGCCCTCGCTTCAAAGGCGAGCGGATATCCGATAGCGCGCGTCTCGGCGAAGATAGCGGTAGGCATGAACCTGCATGAGATACAGCTTGCCAATACCCCGGCCAGCTTCGAGCCCTCGCTCGACTATGTCGTGACCAAGATGCCGCGCTTCCCGTTTGACAAGTTCCCCGCCGCGCACAACACGCTTTCGACCCAGATGAAGGCGACGGGCGAGGTCATGAGCGTCGGACGCAGCTTCGAGGAGAGCCTGCTCAAGGCGATACGCTCGCTCGAAGAGGGCAAGAACCACCTGCATATGGAGAAGTTCGACTCGTCGAGGATGAGCATTGACGAGCTGCTCGAATATATAAAAGAGGGCACTGACGACCGAATATATGCAATATCCCAGCTGATGTGGATGGGCGTTGACCCGTCGATCATCTGCGATATAACGCATATCGATATGTTCTTCCTCGACAAGATAAAGAAGATAGTCGATTTCGAGAAGGAGATGGAGGGGAATCCCGACTCCGACATTCTTCTGCGCGAGGCGAAGCGTCTCGGCTTCTCCGACTCATATATAGCCGAGCTTTGGAAAAGGAGCGAGGACGAGATATATGAGCGCAGATGCAATGAGAATATCTTCCCGACCTATAAGATGATCGACACCTGCGCGAGCGAGTTTGACAGCTATGTGCCCTATTTCTACTCGACCTACGCGAGCGAGAACGAGTCCGTAGTATCGGATAAAAAGAAGATAATCGTTTTGGGCTCGGGTCCCATTCGAATAGGGCAGGGCGTTGAGTTCGACTATTCTACCGTCCACGCCGTCCACGCTATCCGCGAGCTCGGCTATGAGGCGATAGTTATCAACAATAACCCCGAGACGGTTTCTACAGACTACACCACTGCCGACAAGCTCTATTTCGAGCCCCTGACGACAGAGGATGTCATGAATATAGTCAACCTCGAAAAGCCGGAGGGCGTTATAGCCACTCTCGGCGGTCAGACCGCCGTCAACCTTGCCGCTTCGCTTGCAAAGCGCGGAGTAAAGATAATCGGCACGGACTGCGACGCTATAGAGCGCGCGGAGAACAGAGACGCGTTTGACGCGGTTATAAAATCCCTCGGCATTCCGAACCCGAAGGGCGAGGCGGTCACGGATATCGAAACAGGCGCGGCTGTTGCCGCCCGTATCGGCTACCCCGTCCTCGTGCGCCCGAGCTTCGTGCTCGGCGGCAGGGCTATGGAGATAGTGGCGAACGAGGAGATGCTCAGAAAGTATCTCAGAAACGCCGTTGATGTCGATGAGGATAAGCCCGTGCTTATTGACAAATACGTCATGGGCAAAGAGGTCGAGATAGACGCCATCTGCGACGGCACTGAGGTGTTTATCCCCGGCATAATGGAGCTCGTCGAGCGCACCGGTGTCCACTCGGGCGACAGCACGAGCGTATATCCACCTTTCTCAATCTCGCAGAAGGTCAGAGACACGATAGCCGAATACACCACGAAGCTCGGTCTCGGCATAGGCATAGTCGGACTGTTCAATATACAGTTTATAGTTGACGGCGACGACAACGTCTATGTTATCGAGGTCAATCCCCGCGCATCGAGAAGCGTGCCGTTCCTTTCGAAGTCCACCGACTGCAACCTTGTTCGCATAGCGACAAAGGTCATGCTCGGTCAGAGCCTGCGCGAGCAGGGTATAACGGATATGCGCCTGCCCGACGGCAAACGCTGGTATGTCAAAGCGCCCGCCTTCTCGTTCGAGAAGCTGACCGGCATGGACGCGTATCTCTCGCCCGAGATGAAGTCCACCGGCGAAGCGATAGGCTACGACAAGCGCCTCAACAGAGCGCTCTACAAGGCGCTCCAGGCGTCCGGAGTCAAGATGAAGGAGTACGGCACAGTCATAGTCACCCTTGCCGATGAGGACAAGGAGGAGGCTCTGCCGCTTGTCGAGCGGTTCTACCATTTCGGCTTCAACATCGAGGCGACCGCCGGAACTGCGGCGTTCCTCAAGAAGCACGGTATCCGCACCCGCGTTCGCGGCAAGCTCAGCGAGGGTAGCACGGAAATCCTCGACTCCATAAGAGCGGGCTATGTCAGCTATGTTATCAACACGCGTGCGGTTCTCTCCGGCTCTCACTTTGAGGACGGAGTTGAGATACGCCGCTGCGCCGTTCAAAACGGAGTGACGATTTTTACATCGCTTGATACTGTAAAGATAGTCCTTGATGTCCTCGAGGAGATAACCCCCGAGATATCGACCATAAACGGCGACGGCGAAAACTGATTTCATCAACCCTTATATCTATAGTGAAAGACCTCCCCTAAGCGGGAGGCCTTTTACGTTATAAAAAGTTTCGGTATTAGAGAGGAATCTGATTTTCCTTTCGGCTTTTCATATACGAATCGAGATTTGCAAAGTGCACAACGGCTTGCTTGCCGAACGATACAAACTTCTCCGCAGACTGCTTTGTTCATACTCGTATTGATAATCGTGCGGCCGTGTGGTATCATATCTTTGCAAAAAAAAACACGGGGGACGGCACATGAATAAAAAAGAAGTAGCGGCGTTTTTTGACCGCATGGCTCCGAAGTGGGATGCCGAGATGATAAAGAGCGACGAGAAGATAAATTTCATACTTGACGCCGCCGGAGTGAAAGAAAACTCCGTCGTTCTGGACGTCGCCTGCGGCACGGGAGTTATGTTCCCGTATTACCTCGCACGCGGCGCGGAACGTGTTATCGGCGTTGATATCTCGTCGGGAATGGCGCGCATAGCCGCCTCGAAAATGCACGATCCGCGGGTCGAGGTCATCTGCGGCGACGTTGAGGAAATAGCCGTCGAGCGCCTGTGCGACTGCTGTGTGGTATATAACGCGTTTCCGCATTTCGAGAGCCCGGAGAGGCTCGTTAGGCGCCTGTCCCGGTGGCTTAAGCCCGACGGGCGGCTGACCGTGGCGCACGGCATGAGCATTGAGGCGCTGAACAGACATCACAGCGGCAGAGCGAGCAGCGTCTCGCGCAAGATGCTGACAGCCGAGGAGCTGAGCGCGGTATTTGCGCCGTATTTCGAGGTTGACACCGCCGTTTCGGACGACGAAAAATTTGTAGTTGCGGGCACAAAAAGATAATATTTAAAGCTGCCGTATAAGCTGCCGTATTTCGCGGCAGCTTTTTTATCTGCAAAGCCCCGGGACAATGCTGTTCCGGGGCTTTGCAAAGAGCCATGATGAAAACGGGAAGTTGTCTGTTTAAAAAATTTTGACGGCAACGACCGCAAGCGCAGCAGCTACCGCAATCGCCGCGAGAGCCTTCGCTATCATAGGCTTTGCCATGTCCATAGTCGTCGGGACCACGCGCCAGACGGCGTCTTTAAGCGGCGTGTTAAGTTTGCCGTCGCAGAGCTGTTTATATGTTCTTATATAGGTTTTGTAATTGCGCGGATCTTTTCGTCGAGGACAAAGCATCGCACGCCGCGCTGTTTTCCGTTGCCGTGGACATTGAAGCCCGCCGAAGGCGTGAAGCCGACATCTATATCTTCCGTCTTTCCGACATAGGAATTTTTGTGGTCGTGGCCGACATAGACTCCGAGCACGTCGCCTTTTTCTTTGAGCGCCTCGAACTCGCCGATGCAGCCGGGCAGAGCCTTATATATCTTTTCAAACTGCTCTTCGTTGCTTATCCCAACCTGCCTGTCGTGGTTGCCGAAGGTGACGGCGAACGGGATATGCCTGTCAGTCACGGGCTTCAGCAGCGTTCTCACCGTCTCGGCGACGTTTTCCGTGAGCTCGTCGCCCCTGCCCTTATACGAGACTCCGTAGCCCTTTATCTGATCGCCCGTGAACACTGCGAGGTCGGGCTTTTCGCTCTCCAGCGCCGCGTTAATAAGCTTTAACGTGTCGGGCGACACCTTCGGAATCTCCTGTATATCGGTTATCTGCATTATTTTGAACTTTCCGTCGGAGTTAAAGCGCATATTTACGCCTCCTGCTCAGCTTCGGGCTTTTTCTTTCTGTGGATAACGAACCTGTTGAGCGGGTATGTCCAAAGGGTGGGCACGGCCATGACGACCACCTTGGTCAGAAGCTCGACAAGTGCGTTGCTGTGTCCGCTGTTTTTTATGAGCGTGCCGAGGAATGCGCCGAACCAAGTGTTGAAAATGATAGTGCACACGACCATAATCGCATACAAAACCGTCGAGAGCAGCGGGTTTGCGTCGGCCTTGAAGGTTATCTTCCTGTTCATGACATAGGCTATCGCGTAGCCGACGACTGTCGAGATGAAGTAAGAATACATATAGCCCTTATATTCGATTCCGAGAAACGCCAAAACGGGGCTGTCCGTCACGGGAGCATCGTTCAGCGACTTGAACACAACATATTGGAGCAGGGCGAACACGCCGAGCTCTATCAGCGACGAGGACGCGCCCGCAAAAGTGAACTTTATAAATTTCCATATCTCCGCGTGCTTTTCGAAAAAGCTTCCGTCCTTTTTGGCGGCAGTGGTTTCTTTCATCTTCTTATCGACCGGGCGCATGCGTTTTTGAGTTTTGTGCCCGGCTTTCCCCCTTCTGCCAATAAGTTTACCCCGCAGAGAGACGGTAAATCAACCGAGTTTCGGTAAAGCGAAAGTAAAATCTGTGTAAACAGCTTTAAGATAATATAACGGCAAAAAGCCATAACCCGCAGCAATGACTGCAAGTTATGGCTTTCATATTTTTATCGGGCTTTGTCTCAGCCGCCTATCTTCTCCTTGCCGCCCATATAAGGTCTGAGGGCTTCGGGGATGTTCACGCTGCCGTCGGCATTGAGGTTATTCTCAAGGAACGCTATGAGCATTCTCGGCGGGGCGACGACGGTGTTGTTGAGCGTGTGGGCGAAGTGCTTGCCGTCCTTGCCGTTGATGCGGATTTTAAGCCTGCGCGCCTGCGCGTCGCCGAGGTTCGAGCAGGAGCCGACCTCGAAGTATTTCTTCTGTCTGGGCGACCACGCCTCGACGTCTATGGACTTCACCTTGAGATCCGCAAGGTCTCCCGAGCAGCACTCGAGGGTGCGCACGGGGATATCGAGGGTGCGGAAGAAATCGACCGTGTTCTGCCAGAGCTTGTCGAACCATATCTTGCTGTCCTCCGGCTCGCAGACGACTATCATCTCCTGCTTCTCGAACTGGTGGATGCGATATACGCCGCGCTCCTCTATGCCGTGAGCGCCTTTCTCCTTGCGGAAGCAGGGGGAATAGCTCGTGAGGGTCAGCGGCAGGGTCTCGGGCTGAATTATCGTGTCGATAAATTTGCCTATCATCGAGTGCTCGCTCGTGCCGATGAGATAGAGGTCCTCGCCCTCTATTTTATACATCATAGCGTCCATCTCGGCAAAGCTCATAACGCCGGTGACCACGTCGCTTCTTATCATGAACGGCGGCACGCAGTAGGTGAAGCCGCGGTCTATCATGAAGTCGCGCGCGTAGGAGATAACCGCGGAATGCAGGCGGGCGATATCGCCCATGAGATAGTAAAAGCCGTTGCCCGCGACTTTTCTTGCGGAGTCGAGGTCTATGCCGTTCATTCTCTCCATTATGTCCGTGTGATACGGAACCTCAAAATCGGGAACTACGGGCTCGCCGAAGCGCTCTATCTCGACATTCTCGCTGTCGTCGCGGCCTATCGGTACGCTCTCGTCGATGATATTCGGAATGACCATCATTATCTTCTTTATCTTTTCGCCCAGCTCCTCCTCGAGCTTCTCAAGCTCGGCAAGCCTTGCGGCGTTCGCGCCGACCTGAGCCTTCACTTCCTCGGCCTCGTCGCGCTTGCCCTGTGCCATGAGCGCGCCTATCTGCTTTGAAAGGCGGTTGCGGCTGCCGCGCAGCTCGTCAGCCTCGCCCTTTGCGGCGCGGCTGAGCTTATCGAGCTCTATAACCTCGTCTACGAGCGGGAGCTTCTGCTCCTGGAACTTCTTTCTGATATTTTCCTTGACTGTTTCGGGGTTTTCTCTTACAAATCTGAGATCAAGCATTTTATATCCTCCTGTCATTTCTGCCCTGATTTATAAAAAACACCCTCAGGACGGCTGCGGCCGTCCCAAGGGTGCAATAAGCACGGTACCACCTTGTGTTTAACTCTCGGCCCTTAACGCGGGCACGCGGCAAGGCTCATCGCCCTGCGGCTCAAAAGCGGAATGACTCCTGCGGACGAAGGAAGCTCGCAGCAAACGCCTCCCTCTCTGATCGTCCCGAAAGAATCGTGTTCTTCGTCACAGCCTTTAGAATATGGGATTATTATACCCCGAAGAAAATTCAAAGTCAAGACTGTTTTTTCGCCTGTCTGTGCGGCAAGAGCTTCGCCTTGTCGAGCACCTTGACGAGGCTCGGGATTATCGCAAGCTGAATGGCGAGTCCCGGCAGGCAGGTGACAAACGATGCGGTTATCCACACGGAGAACGAGTAGCTTCCGGCGGAGAAAATGAGCGCCTTGAGTATGCCCGAGACTACGCGCCCCGCTATGAGCGCGGTTACAAGGCTCGCATACAAAGAGAGGTAAGTGGTCTTGTATTTGAACGCATACATCATAAGACCCGTCACCGCGCCGTATACGGCGAGCTCTGCGGTCATCGCAGGAAGTATGGCCATGGGCGGCATCTGGGTCAGAAGCGTCGAGAGCGCGGGGCCGAGCAGGCCGCAGACAAGCCCGTACTGCCAGCCGCAGATAAGCCCGCAGAGAAGCACGGGGATATGCATGGGCAGGAATATGGTTCCCGCATTCTTGACCGCATGGAACGCCATGGGCAGCACGATGCACAGCGCGACGCAAAGCGCGGTTATGACCATCTTTTTGATTCTGTCTGAATTTTTGTTTGTCATGAGGATCATCCTTTCAAAAAACAAAAAGCGGGGGCACGGCACTCCCTCCTGGAAGCGCAGTTACCCTCGCGGCAATGTTTTTACGGTATTTGAAAAAAATTCGCTCTCTTCTGAAAGCCCGACCCCTTCGTGAGATCGCGTTTATTATATCATATTTCAAGAGAAAATCAAGACAGTTTTCCTATTTCTTTCACGGCGGCCTGAACGAGCCTCGCCATGGGGATATCCCCGACCCCGACAACGATATTGTCGCAGTGGTTTACGGGTATGAGCACGCGCTTGGCGTCGCTCTGCCCTATCGCCCGCGCCATCTCGGGCGTTATCTCGCCGAGCAGCGAATCGGCTACGACTATGCCGACGGGGCCCGCTATGACATCCGCCCTGCGGCAGCCGACCAAAACGGCATTTTCGCCCGTTGCGGCGGCATCAGCGCCCGCCTTGAGCATGGCGGAGGTCGCTATGCTGTTGGCGCCTACGGCGGTCACGAAAAAGTCCGGATATTCGCTTTTTATCCCGGCGACGAGCAGCTTGCCTATTCCGCCGCCCTGACCGTCTATAACAAGTACCTTCATTTTTGTCTCTCCGTCAGTTTTTCACGGGCTCGAACAGCTCTCCGTCCACCCCGCAGTTCTCGCAGCGCTCGGGCGCGGTGTCGCCCTCTGTTTCAAAGCCGCATATCGAGCAGCGCATACGGGCTATGCCGTCCTTCTGAGCCGCGAACAGCTCGGCGGGCGACTCGCATTTCGGGCATTTTCCGGGCGCATTTTCGCCCTTGATTTTAAGCCCGCAGACGGTGCATATCCATGTCCTTGTCGGTGCAGGACGGCGCTCCTCGATAAGCTCGCCGCCTACTCCGCAGTTCTCGCAGCGCTCGGGCGCGGCGTCCCCGTCATAGGTATGACCGCATATCGTGCACACGAACACAGGTTCTCTTTTCTCTTCCCTTGGCTCCGCCACCGTCTGCGACAGCGATGCGGGAGCCGAGCAGTTTGGGCATTTGTCCGCGGCCGCGTCAAAAGTGCGTCCGCATACGGCGCAGTGAATCTTCCTGCCCGTAGTTCCCTCTTTGCTCACCGAATCCCTCCGTTTTTTTGTTTTTTTCCGTGCCGACCTGCCGGGCAGCACCGGGGTTACTCTTATTCTATCATTTAATATGCCGAAAAGTCAAGTTGCAAGAGCGGGCGGAATATGATAAAATCAGGACATCATGAGAAAGGGTGAACAAGCATGGGACTTTATGTTTTTCTTGCGGTATTGGCGGCTTTGGTTATCTTTGTCGGCATACTGCTGATAAGGACCGCGCTCGCCGCAAAAAAGGCGGAGCCTATAGGCGAAAAGCCGGTCTATACGACAGAGCGTGAGGACACGGAAAACGGCGAACGGCTGATGAAAATGATAGAGTGTCAAACGGTCTCGTCCCGCGAAATATATGACGACACTGAGTTTTCGAAGCTCCGCGCGGCGGTCAGGGAGCTGTTTCCGCTGCTGCATGAGCGCGCCGAGATAAAATATTTCAGCGAGGACTGCTGGGTATACAAAATACCGGGGCGGGACAGAAACCGAAACATCCTGCTCATGTCGCACCACGATGTAGTCGCCGCAACGGGCGAATGGAGCCACGCGAAATTCGGCGAGATAGAGGGCGGAAAGCTCTGGGGACGCGGCACCGTGGACACAAAGACTCCGCTTTTTGCGGAGATGACCGCCGCGGAAGAGCTGCTTTCGGAAGGCTTTGAGCCCGCCTGCAATCTATACATAGCCTCCGGCCACAACGAGGAGGTTTTCGGCGACGGCATACATGAGGCCGTTAAATATTTTGAGGAGCAGGGCATAGAATTCGAGCTCGCCATAGACGAGGGCGGCGGAGTTATCGGCGCGCCGATAAACGGAATAGACTGCAAGTGCGCCATGATAGCCGTCCACGAAAAGGGCTACCACAGAATGAATGTCCGCGCCGTTCAGGGCGACACCGAGGGCTTTGTCCTCACGGATAACCCCGTGACCCGCGTCTCGAAGTTTATAGCCGAGGTTTCGGCGCTCAAGCTTACTGTAAAAATGCCCGCGCAGGTGCGCGAGATGTTCACCTCGCTCATGCCCTATATGAGCTTCCCCCTGAGATTTATTTTTGCAAACCTGTGGTGCTTTGAGCCGCTGCTCGTAAAGCTCATGCCCAAGATAAACGGTCAGGCCGCCGCCATGCTCGGCACGACCTGCTCTTTCGGCAGCATCGAGTCGAAAAAGGGCGAGACCCCGCGCGACAACGAGTGCTCGGCGAGCGCGCTGATAAGATATATCGACGAGGCCGACCTTGAGGCCGACATGGAGAAGATACGGGCGCTCGCAAAGAAATATTCGCTCGAGATAACCGAGCCCGCCGACGGGCACGAGTTCCACCGTCCCGCGGACACGGGGAGCAAGGCTTTCGAGTATGTCTGCCGCTGCGCGCGCAAGACGTTCCCGCACGCCGCGGTTGCTCCGTTCGTTCTCGCGGCGGGCACCGACGCCCGCTGGCTGTGCGACGTCTGCCCGTGCACCCTGCGCTTTGCGCCGATAGACATAGACAATCAGCAGTTCAACAGCGTCCACAGCGTCGACGAAAATATCGACCTTGCCGCAATAGGCGAGGCGATAGAGTTCTACAAAGAGGTCATCGGAAACTACAAATAAAAGATTTTGCATATCAAAACGCGCCGTCCGACACAAAAATACGGGAGGTGCGTTTTGTTTTTACAAAAGGCAGTTGTCCGCCGCACCCATACATATTGTGTGCATATTAATGCAAAACACAGGTATTTGTATAGCGTAATATGTAAATTGGCTATTTATAATTTATTTAAAAAAATTGAATAAATCCGGCGGTTTTTTAGTCGAAAACCAACAAAAAAAGTTGACATTTTCCGCCGTAAAGATGTATAATGTTTAGAGGTACAAGGATGGCTGTCGGTCTGTGCTGCCGTTTGCGCGGCGCAGATAGTGAATATCCGCAGCCTCAAGGCATTGAATAACCGGAAAACAAAAAAGAGATTCTATGGAGATTTGTGGAATGAAAAGATTTTTAGCTTTAGCAATTGCGGCTCTGATGATTTTGTCCTGCGCGGCCTGCTCCTCCGACGGAAACGGCGACACCACCGCAGCAGAAGGCACCACTGCGGCAGACACCGTGTCGGATGTCATTGCCGCGCCCGCAAACGATGACACGACCGCTCCGTCCGAGACGGCCGCCCCTGCGGAAAACGTAGGCAATACCGCCTCTCCCGCGCCCGCAGACAGAAACAATAACATAAACATAATCATTAAGCCTGCCGGCACGGCAAAGCCCTCAGCCGGCGGCAGTTCGACCGTTACGCCCCCGAAAACGGACAATACACCCGTCGAGGTCGAAACCGACCCCAAGAAGATTATCGTCTCGGCAGAAAAAGAGTGGATATTCACCGAGAAAATTACGGATTCCTGCCACGCCTCCACCGTTCTGCCTCTTGATGACGGCTCGGTTATCGCAGCGTGGTTCGGCGGCTCGTCCGAAAAGGAGAACGACGTCAACATCTACACCTCTGTGCGCACCGAGAAAGACGGCTGGAGCAAGCCTATAGTTGTTTCTGCGGCCGCCGAAATAGCCCACTGGAACCCCGTTCTGTTCCAGAAGGAGGACGGCACCGTCATTCTTTACTTCAAGGTCGGTAAGGATACCGATTATTGGCAGACCTATTATGCAACCTCGACTGACGGCAGAAGCTGGAGCACTCCCAAGGAGCTTGTCCTCGGCGACAACAGCGGCGGCAGAGGCCCCGTCAAGAACAAGCCCATAAGACTCAAAAACGGCACTGTTCTCGCCCCCGCTTCGACCGAGATAGACGGCAAATGGAAGGCTTTTGTCGACATATCGACCGATGACGGCAAAACCTGGAGCAAAACCTCCGTTATCGATTCCAGCTTTTTAGGCTTCTTCAAGGTTCCCATGATCCAGCCCACGCTTTGGGAGTCCAAGGACGGCTCCGTCCATATGCTCACCAGAACAAAGCTCGGTAAAATATACAGGAGCGACTCCCTTGACGGCGGCAAGACCTGGTGCAGAGCATATGCAACCAACCTGCCGAACAACAACAGCGGTATAGATCTTGACACCGATGACAGCGGCAGGATATTCCTGGCCTACAATCCCGTAGGAATCCCCGGAATCAGAACTCCTCTGACCCTCGCCGTTTCTCTCGATGACGGCAAGACTTTCACCAAGATAAAGACCTTTGAAAAAGGTCTTGCGGAGTATTCTTATCCCGCAGTCGTTGTCAAGGGTGACACCGTACACATCACTTATACATATGAAAGAGATTATATCGTCTATTGGCAGATAAAAATCAAGTGATGCTTTATTTAGGCTTTTGCGTGGTTTTCGTTCTTTCAACACCCTCTTGATTGAATGTGAAAACACGGCATAATATAGGAAATTTGTTTAGGAGGAAGTAAAATGTTCAAGAGAATTTTATCGGTTCTCGTAGCGGTCTGCCTCATGTTTACCTTGGCAAGCATAGGTATGGCAAAAAGCTCAAAAGACAGTATCATTATCTCCGAGAAGAAAGAAATGATCTTCGACAAGAAGATAACCGATTCCTGCCACGCATCCACCGTTCTGCCTCTTGATGACGGCACTGTTATCGCGGCATGGTTCGGCGGCTCGTCCGAAAAGAAGAACGACGTCAATATCTACACCTCGGTGCGTACCGAAGAGGACGGCTGGAGCGAGCCCGTCGTTGTTTCCGCAGCTGCCGAAATAGCTCACTGGAACCCCGTTCTGTTCCAGAAGGAGGACGGCACCGTCATTCTTTACTTCA
>ENA-OPCS01000251-OPCS01000251.1-human-gut-metagenome-genome-assembly--contig:-NODE-251-length-47097-cov-2.456783_pt1 | contig 47097 bp, 44 predicted proteins | sample MGYA00241256_ERZ501492 | MGnify/ENA primary metagenome ERZ501492 (study PRJEB25962, sample SAMEA2042512) | human gut metagenome | biome: human gut; feature: human-associated habitat; material: faeces... | reverse complement strand
GGGGCTTGTTACGGCTGCCGCTATCGGCATGAACGTGGAAGAATTGCTTAAAGGTGCGGGAGAGATGGAAGAAGCCTGCCGTACGGATGATGTGTACGCCAATCCGGCTTTGATGAACGCCGCATTAAAATATATTGCTTCTGAAAGGTACGGCTGCCACATAGAAGTTTTTATGGGCTACGGTGAGCGTTTAGGGTCGCTGGGGCAGTGGTATGTGCAGCTCCTGGCCGAATCGCTCGGCAAAAAGCACAACAGAAACGGCGAAATAGTTTATTACGGCCGCACTCCGGTGCCTGCCGTCGGCACAACCGATATGCACGCGCAGACACAGCTGCATCAGGATGGCATACGCAATAAGGTTGTACAGTTTTTGCAGATAAAAAATATGCCTGGCGATATTGTGCTTGGCATGCCCTTTGAAGAACCTGCGTTTAAAAAGTATAATGGGCTCAATATGTCCGATGCTTTGGCAATGGCGCTTGATTCCAATGCGGAAGCTTTGAACAGCGACAGACGTTTTAATGCGCGTTATGTTCTGCCGGAAATGAATGCCTATCATTTAGGCGAGCTGTTCTACTTTTTAATGCTCAGCGTGGCTTATGAGGGCGAACTTGCCAATGTAGATGCTTTTGACCAGCCCGGCGTTGAAGCCTATAAAAAAATTATGAAAGCTAAATTTGCTGAACGCAGCAATTAAAGAGCGGAGGCTTGTTATGAAAAAATTTTTGGCGGTACTTTTATTAATGCTTGGAATGACCAATTTTTGCTGGGCGCAGGAAAATGCACAAACAGGAGAGAACGCAAAAATGCATGAATTTATGTTAAAAGCGGTTGCTGAAGCAGAAAAGAATATTATCAGCAAGGACGGCGGACCGTTTGGCGCTGTTATTGTTAAAGACGGAGTTATAGTAGGCACCGGCCATAACGAAGTATTAAAAAATAATGACCCTACCTGCCATGCGGAAATGCAGGCTATCCGCGATGCCTGCCGTAATTTAAAAACCTTCGATTTAACCGGCTGCGAACTTTATACTTCCTGTTATCCCTGCCCGATGTGCCTTTCGGCTACAATCTGGGCTAACATAAAAAAGGTTTATTACGGTAATACTGCGGAGGATGCTGCTGATATCGGCTTCCGCGATGATTTTATTTATAAGTTTATTGAAGGCGGCTGCAAAGATGTGCAGGTGCTGGATTTGGAGCAGCAGCAGCGTGACGAAACCATTGTAACTTTTAAAAAGTTTGCAGAGCAGACAGAAAAAACTATTTATTAAGTTGACTGTATTTTATGCTCATAGTATACTTGATAGAGGACAGCGGCGTTCAGCTCTGAGCGCCGTTTTTAATTACTGATAAGTCCGTTTATAACAGGAGGAATTGAAAATGAAAATGGAATTCTCCAAAATGCACGGCTGCGGCAATGATTATGTTTATGTAAACTGCATGGAAAAAGAAGTGCCAAATCCCGGTGCTGTTTCCGAATATGTAAGCCACAGGCGTTTCGGTATCGGCTCTGACGGCCTTATTTTAATTATGCCTTCCGATAAGGCAGATTTCAGAATGCGTATGTTTAACGCCGATGCTTCCGAGGGCAAAATGTGCGGCAACGGCATCCGCTGCGTGGCAAAATATGTTTATGATAAAGGCTTGACCGATAAAACTACTTTTACGGTAGAAACGCTTTCCGGCATTAAAACTATTAATGTTACTTTAAAAGACGGCAAAGTTGAAGAAGCTACTGTTGAAATGGGCAAACCTGTTTTTAAATGCACTGACATTCCGATGATTAGCGACCACTTTGTATTTGTTGACCAGGGGCTTGTTATTGCAGAAGACGTTGTTTATAACGGAACTGCTGTTTTTACTGGTACCCCGCATTTTGTAACTTTTGTTGATGATGTTGACAGCCTTGACCTTGAAAAACTTGGGCCTTTGTTTGAACACCACAAGCTGTTCCCGGAAGGCGTAAACACCGAATTTGTACAGGTTATTGACAAAAACACTGTTAAATTCCGCGTATGGGAACGCGGCAGCGGCGAAACCTGGGCCTGCGGCACCGGCGCCTGCGCTGTGGCTGTTACCTGCGTAACTCTTAACAATGCCGGTAAACGCGGCGAAGAACTGACTGTTATCGCCAAAGGCGGCGTACTTAAAATAACTTATGCCAAAGATGATAGCATTATTATGAAAGGTCCTGCAACTCTTGTATTTGACGGAGTAATTGATATTCCGGACGAAATTGTTTCCAAATAAAATTTTATATATTTATTATTCATGGGGGAATACGAATGGCTTTTGTTAACCAAAATTACTGCAATTTAAAAGAAAGTTACCTGTTTTCGCAAATTGCCCATAAAGTGGCAGAATTTACGGCAGCCCACCCGGAAAAGAAAATTATAAAAATGGGTATCGGCGACGTAACCTTGCCGCTGGCTCCTGCCGTTATTGAAGCAATGCAGAAGGCAGTTGCCGAAATGGGCGTTAAGGAAACCTTCCGCGGCTATGGCCCGGAACAGGGTTATGATTTTCTGCACGAAGCTATTGCCGGATATTATGCAGGCTTTGGCGTATCCGTTGCCAGTGACGAAATTTTTGTCAGCGACGGCGCTAAAAGCGACTGCGGCAATATGACCGATATTTTCAGCAACGACAATGTAATTTTAATTCCGGACCCGGTTTACCCGGTATACCTTGATACCAACGTAATGTGCGGGCGCAAAATCATTTATATGCAGGGCAAACCCGAAAATGATTTTCTGCCGATGCCGGATGACAGCGTAAAAGCGGATATTATTTATCTGTGCTCGCCGAATAACCCGACCGGTGCGGTTTACACCAAAGAACAGCTGGAAAAATGGGTAGCCTATGCGCTGAAAAACGATGCGGTTATTCTTTATGATGCCGCATACGAATCCTTTATCAGCGACCCTGAAATTCCGCGCAGCATTTTTGCTGTTGAAGGCGCTAAAAAATGTGCTATTGAACTGTGCTCTCTTTCCAAAACTGCTGGCTTTACCGGTACCCGCTGCGGTTATACCATTGTGCCGCATGATTTGGTACGCAAAACCAAAGACGGCAGGGAAATGTCACTGAACAAAATGTGGCTGCGCCGCCAGACTACCAAGTTTAACGGCGTTCCGTATATTATTCAGCGCGGCGCAGAAGCTGTATTCAGTGAAGAAGGCCAGAAACAGTGCCGTGAAATGCTGGCTTTTTATAAAGAAAATGCCCGCATTATGTCGGAAGCGCTTGCCAAAAAAGGCATTAAGTTCTACGGTGGCACACATTCCCCGTATATCTGGATGCAGTGCCCCAACGGCATGGGTTCCTGGGAGTTTTTCGATTATCTGCTGGAAAAACTGGCTGTTGTCGGCACTCCGGGCGCAGGCTTCGGTTCCATGGGTGAAGGTTATTTCCGCCTGACGGCTTTTGGCAGCAGGGAAAATACCATTGAAGCGATGGAAAGAATTGAAAAAGGTTTATAAAAAATGTGTGAAAAGCAGGTGAAAAATGAATTCACCTGCTTTTTTTATGGTATTTTGTGCTATAATAGTGAAAGACAAATTTAAGGGAGGTTCTTCAATGAAAAAAATTTTATTGATTGTGATGATGCTTGTAATGTGCGTATCTTCTGCCTGCTTCGCCAGCGACGGCAGCGTGCTTGATGCGGAAGCTAAAATGGTAGATCAGTTTTTGAACGCGTCTTCTTACAAAAATGTTTCTTCAATTTTAAGCGATGACATGAAAGCTAACTTTGATGAAACCAAATTCAATGAATATAAAGCGAGCATTACTAAAGATTTAGGTGCTTTTAAAGAAAAACAGCTCGTTAACGTTATTAAAAGACCGGGCATTGACCGTTTAGTTTACGGTGCAGGTTTTGACGGCGGCAAAGTAATGATGGTAATTGCCGATTTTGCCGTAAATAACGAAAAACCGCTGCTTTTAAATATTGCTATTGTTCCGCCTCAGCCGCCGCAAGACCAGGCTCAGGCAGACAAGAACAAATAAAATAATAAGCTTAAAAATAAAACCGGGTACTGCCAGAAAGCAGGCCCGGTTTTGTGCGTTAACGGCAATTATTTTAAATTTTAAATCAGCCGAACTGGTTGCGGTAAGGGTCGCTTTTGCCCCAGCAGAGGAAAACGAGGGAAACGAGTGAAACAAGCGGAATAATAAGCCCTACGAGAACCAGAACTGTTTTCGGCCAGCTGAGCCCTATATCATGGCAGCGCCTTACCGCCAGCGACATCTGCGGAATAACAAAGACGGACGATGCTGCTACAAGAAGCGGCATGTTTATGGCGCGCCCGATTGTCATCAGAGCATAAGTCAGCAAAAAAACAATTAAGTATCTTCTTATAAACGGCTTCTTTTCCAAACGGCCGTTAAAAGTTAAAAAATCGTTAATAAGTTTAAAACTGTCCATTTTTTCATCTCCGTTTAAATTAATTGCCTGTGGTTACTTTTTAATTTTAGCTTAATTAACTTAAGCTGTCAAAGTTTTTAAATAAACAAGACAATATATTATAAAGTATGATAAAATAAAGTATTAAGACTTTTGGAACGGGTGATTACGTGCATTTAAAATCTTTTTCGGCATACGGCTTTAAATCGTTTGCCGACAGAATAGAACTTGATTTTGGCAGCGGCATAACGGCAATTGTAGGCCCTAACGGCAGCGGTAAAAGCAATATCTCCGATGCCGTGCGTTGGGTGCTGGGCGAACAGAGCGCCAAATATCTGCGCGGCAGCAAAATGGAAGACGTTATTTTCAGCGGCAGCAGCAAAAGGCGTGCGCTTGGCGTGGCGGAAGTTACACTGAACTTTGATAACAGCGACCACCGCCTGGGGCTGGATTTTGACGAAGTAAGCATTACACGCCGCGTGTTCCGCGACGGCGACAGCGAATATGCCATTAATAAAAAGAACTGCCGCCTGAAGGATATAATTGACCTGTTTGCCGATACGGGGCTTGGACGCGGTTCACTTTCCATTATCGGGCAGAATAAAATAGACGAAATTTTAAACAGCCGCCCGGAAGAAAGGCGCAATTTATTTGAAGAAGCGGCAGGGATTGTTAAATACCGCCTGCGCAAAAAAGATGCGGCGCGGCGTTTGGATGATACGGCAGCCAACCTGACGCGTATTAACGACATAAAAACGGAAGTGGAATCGCAGCTTGAACCTTTAAAAGAAGCGGCAGCCAAAACGGAACAGTATAATGTTTTGGCAGGAGAACTGCGTACCTGCCGTTTAACGCAGTTTGTGCGCAAAATAGATGTGCTTGAACAGGCACGCGCCCAACAGGAAGAAAAAGACGCTGTTTTGGAACGGGAGGTTGCCGAAAATGCGGCAGCGGCAGGCAGGCAGCAGGCGTTATGCGCACAGCTGCAGCAGGAAGCAGATGCTTTAAGCGAAAATTACAATAAATTACAGGACGATATAAAAGCCAAAGAAACTGCGCTGGAAAAAGTGCGCGGGCAGGGCGCGGTTTTGGAAGAACGCATTTTGCAGAGCCGTAAGGCAGGCGTGCGTTTAAGCCAGCAAAACGAAAAACTGGAACAGCAGGTTGCAAGCCTTGAAAAACAGCTTGTTTCCTTAACTGATGAATATGATGTTTTGGAGAAAAAGCAGACGGCGGCAGGTTTGCTGGTGCAAAAACTTACGCTTGGGCAGAAAGAAAAAGAAGCGCTTGTACAAAAAGCCCGGCAGGAAGCCGAAAGCCTGAAAGACGCAGCGTTTGACACCATGCGCCGAATGGTTGATTTGCGCAACAGGATACGCACGCTGGAAACTGAACAGGAGCAGCGCATGCGCAGGCGTGAGGCTTTAAAAAAGAACATAGAAGAAACAGAAAGCGAACTTGCAAAACAGGACGCAGCTTACCGCAAATTGCTGGAAAACCAGGCTGATCTGGAAAACAATGTGCAGCTTTCTCAGCGCAGCAGTGCGGAGCTGGCGCATAAGCTGGCAGACGAAAATACAGCCTTAAACGCTGTACGCCAGAAATATAATGACTGCCAGCGCAGAATTACAGCACTCGAAAGCCGCCAGAATGTATTAAATAATATGCAGAAGGCGTATGAGGGCTTCGGCTACGGCGTTAAAGCGGTTCTGCGTGCGGAAGAAAGCTGGCGCGGGAGAGTAATTGGCGTTGCCGCAGAACTGATTAGTGTTGACGCGCAGTACGTTACTGCTATTGAAACCGCCTTGGGAGCGGCTTCGCAGAATATAGTAATGCGTGATGCCGAAGCGGCAAAGGCGGCAATCGGTTATTTAAAACAGCATAAATACGGCAGGGCAACTTTTCTGCCGCTTGATACCATAAAAACTTATCCGCGCAAAGCGGAGGACAACCAGCTGAAAAAAATGCCGGGCGTGCTTGGCTTTGCCGATGAACTTATAAGCTGCGGGGAAGATGTTGAGCAGGTATTTAAGTTTTTGCTGGGGCGTGTGCTGGTAGCGCAGGATATGGATGCGGCGCTTGAGGCAGCACGCAGAAGCGGCTTCCGTATGCGCGTGGTTACATTGCAGGGCGATGTTGTAAACGCCGGCGGTTCGCTTACGGGCGGCAGCAGGCAGCAGAAAGAAGCTGGCTTTTTATCGCGCGTTAAGGAAATAGAAACGCTTGTCTGTCAGGAAGAAGAACTCCGCCATGAACTGCTAGGTTATCAGGAGCAGGCGGAAGCGGCGGAAGAAATTATTAAAGATTACAGCACCAGGCTGAATGCTTTAAAAGCTGAACTGCAAAAATATGCCGTAAGGCGTGCCGAAATAACCTCCGGCTTAAGCCGTGCCGAAGCTGAAAAGCAGCGCATGAGCAGAAATTTGGAAGTGCTTTTGGATGACCGTGCAGCAGCGGCGGAAGAATATTTGGCGGCGCGCGGCAAATTGCAGGAACTGCGCCCGCAGCTTGCAGAAATAGAAAAAGAAGATACGGAGAGCAAAAGCCATCTTGATGCCTTGCAGAAAAAAATGCAGGCAGAAAGCAGTGAGCTTGAAAGCATCCGCAGGCAGCTGCAGGATGCGCGCGTGGAAAGCGAAGCGACTACTGCCAAGACAACCATGATGGCAGAGCGCATGCACCAGCTTGACGGGGAAATGGAACGCTTGCAGCGTGAAGTTCTTGCCAATGAAAACGAACAGCAGAATTTGGAAAATTCCATTGCCGAAAGCGAAAATAAAAAAGCGGAACTGGCGCAGCAGACAGAAGCGCTGATGGCAGAATTAAACGTTATCAGCGGCGGCAGGGAAGAATTTACTGCCAAACGCATAGAAATTGCTGCAAGGCAGGAAAAAGCGGCTTTGGAACTTGCGCAGGCGCAGAAAGCGCTGGAAGAAGCCGAAAAGAAACGCAACCAGGCTGCACTGGAAAGCGTAAAACAAAATGCCGAATACGAACACGTATTGCAGCAGCTTGAAAGCGATTATGGCCTGACGCTTGAAGAAGCACATAAGGAAGCACTGCTTGAAGCAGGCGACAGCTCGCTGCGCAGGCAGGAATTGAGCCTGCAAAGGCGAATTGAAGAACTTGGGCCTGTTAACACGGCTGCTATTGAACAGTATGCCGCCGTTAAAGAGCGCTTTGAGTTTTTGCAGAAACAGTATGACGACCTTGCAGGCGCCAAAGCAAATCTTGAAAGCGTTATCAGTGAAATTAATTCCGGCATGAGCAGAAGGTTTAAAGAGGCTTTTGCCAAAATAAACGTTTATTTTTCGGAATGTTATGTAAAACTGTTTGGCGGCGGTACGGCTTATTTAAAACTTACCGACTCGGGTGACGTGCTTTCGAGCGGCATAGATATTGAAGTGCAGCCGCCGGGCAAGAAGCTGCAAAGCCTGTATCTGTTAAGCGGCGGCGAAAGGGCGCTGACGGTAATTGCGCTGCTTTTTGCACTGTTAAGCTACAGCCCGGCACCGTTTTGTATTTTGGACGAAATTGACGCGGCGCTTGACGAAGCCAATGTAGACCGTTTTGCACGCTTTTTAACGGCTTATGCCGAAAACACTCAGTTTATTGTCATTACACACCGCAAAGGCACTATGGAAGCTGCCAATGTACTGCATGGCGTAACTATGGAAGAATCCGGTGTTTCAAAATTATTATCTGTAAAACTAACGGAAAAGGAGTAAAATGATGGGCTTTTTTGAGAGATTGAAAGACGGGCTGCAAAAAACCAGAAAGAATTTTACGGAACGCATTGAGGTTCTGGTTGGCATGTCCGCAGAAATTGACGATGATTTTCTTGACGAACTGGAAATGATTCTTTTAAGTGCCGATGTCGGCGCAAAAACAACAGAAAAACTTATTGAAGCTGTGCGCCAGGCAGCACGCAAAAAGGAAATTAAGGGAACGGAAGATGTTGTTCCGTTTTTAAAGAAATATCTTACGCAGATGCTTACGGAGGAAGGCCAGCGCACGCGCATCAGCGGCACTCCTACCGTTATTCTTGTTGTAGGCGTTAACGGCGTTGGCAAAACCACCACCATCGGCAAACTGGCAAATTATTTCCACCTGCTTAACTATAAGGTTATGATTGCCGCTGCCGATACTTTCCGCGCAGCTGCTTCCGAACAGCTGGAAATCTGGGGCAAACGCGCCGGCTGCGACGTTATCAAGCACGCAGAAGGTGCAGACCCGGCTGCAGTTGTTTTTGATGCCATGAAAGCCGCCATCGCCCGCAAGGCGGATATTCTGTTTATCGACACAGCAGGGCGTTTGCATAACAAGGCCAACCTGATGAACGAACTGGAAAAAATTCACCGCGTTATCAAGCGTGAAATTCCGGAAGCACCGCACGAAACCTTTTTGGTACTGGATGCCACAACAGGGCAGAACGCCATTACGCAGGCCAAGGTATTTACGGAAACCGCCAATGTTACCGGCGTTGTGCTGACAAAGCTTGACGGCACTGCCAAAGGCGGCGTTGTTATCGCTATCCGCGAAGAACTTGGGCTGCCCGTTAAATGGATTGGCGTCGGCGAAGGCATTATGGATTTCCGCCCGTTTGAACCAGAAAAATTTGTTGACGCATTATTTAATACTGACAAGTAAAAACACTTGACAGCCTGTGCCTGTTTATGTATAATACATACGTTGACTTAATTAAGAAGGTACGGGTATCGTTATGCTGGATGACAGTTTTAAGCAGAGAATACGCCTCGGCAGGCTGTATGATGTTTACGGGCCGCTTTTGACGGCCAAACAGCAAAGCTGCATGGAACTATATTTTTGTGATGACCTGTCACTGGCTGAAATTGCCGCAGAGCTTGATGTATCGCGGCAGGCCGTACATGATTTGATACACCGCGTAGAGCAGATTCTGGAACGCTACGAAACCAAAATGAAGCTTCTGGAACGCGAAGAAAAACAGCAGCTGCTGCGCATGGAGGCATGCAGGCTGCTTGACGGATATATGGAAACGAATAATACGGAGTTACTTAAAAGGCTGAAAAATCTGCTTAAAGATTTGTAAGCCGGAGGCAGGTAAAAATGGCTTTTGAAAATTTATCTGAACGCTTGCAAAAAGCTATCAGAATGTTCCGCAACGGCGGCAAGATAACTGAAGACGATTTAAAGGCTCCGCTGCGTGAGGTGCGCATGGCGCTTCTGGAAGCGGACGTTAACTTTAAGGTTGTAAAAGATTTTGTGGCAACCATCCGCGAACGTGCTGTTGGCGAAATTGTTAACGAAGGCTTAACACCCGGCCAGCAGATTATAAAAATTGTTAATGAAGAACTTACCAAACTGCTTGGCGGTACGCAGAGCAAACTTGCAGTTTCTCCGAAACCGCCGACGGTTATTATGCTGGTAGGCTTGCAGGGCGCAGGTAAAACCACCACGGCCGGCAAACTTGCCAATATGCTGCGCAAAAAAGGCAAGCATCCCATGCTGGTTGCGGCCGACGTTTACCGCCCGGCAGCTATAAAACAGCTGGAAGTTTTGGGCGCGCAGCTTAATATTCCGGTATTTACGCTTGGTGACAAGGTATCGCCTGTGGAAATTGCCAAAGAAGCAATGGCAAAAGCACACAGCATGAATTACGATACCGTCATTATAGATACCGCAGGCCGCCTGCATATCAATGAAGAACTGATGGGCGAACTGCGCAATATTAAAGCGGCTGTTTCGCCGCATGAAATTCTTTTGGTTGTTGACGCAATGACCGGCCAGGATGCCGTAACCGTTGCCGAAAGTTTCAATAACGATTTGGGCATTGACGGTTTGATTGTTACCAAACTTGACGGTGACGCCAGAGGCGGTGCGGTGCTTTCCGTAAAAGCCGTTACCGGACGCCCCGTTAAGTTTGTAGGTATGGGCGAAAAACTTGACGCCCTGGAACCTTTCTATCCGGACCGCATGGCTTCGCGTATCCTTGGCATGGGCGATATTTTAACCTTTATTGAAAAGGTGCAGTCCACCACCGATATGGCTAAAGCGCTGGAGATGGAAAAGAAACTGCGCAAAAACGAGTTTACGCTCGAGCAGTTTCTTGAACAGATGCAGCAGATTAAAAAGCTCGGCCCGCTGGAAAATATTCTCGGCATGATTCCCGGCATGGGCGGCATAGCACAAAAGCTGAAAGAAACTGATGTGAACGAAAAGGAATTTGCCCACATCGAAGCCATCATTCAGTCCATGACCATTAAGGAAAGGCGCAATCCCGAAATCATCAACGGAAGTAGGCGCAAACGCATAGCCGCAGGCAGCGGTACGCGCGTGCAGGATGTTAACCGTTTGCTGAAAAAGTTTGAAGAAAGCAAAAAGATGATGAAACAGATGCGCGGTATGGCAAAGTTTGCTTCAAAAGGCGGCTTCAAGCTTCCTTTTATGCACTAATAAATTATAAAATCCAATTGGAGGAGGTGAAAATAAAATGGCAGTTAAAATCCGTTTAAAACGCATGGGCGCTAAAAAAGCTCCTTTCTACCGTGTTGTAGTTGCAGATTCCCGTTCTCCGCGTGACGGCCGTATCATTGAAAGCATCGGTTACTACGATTCCACCACTGAACCGGCTACCGTTAAAATTGATGAGGAAAAAGCTCTCTCCTGGATGGCTAAAGGCGCACAGCCGACTGATACTGTTAAAAACCTTTTCAGCAAAGGCGGTATCATGAAAAAATATGCTGAATCTAAAGCAAAATGAAATGAGGCGTGATTGACATGAAAGAATTGGTAGAAGTTATGGCCAAGTCTTTGGTCAGCAATCCGTCTGCAGTAGTAGTGGAGGAGGAAACCACAGGTACAACCACGGTTCTCCGCCTCCATGTTGCTCCTGAAGATATGGGCAAGGTTATTGGCAAACAGGGCCGCATTGCCAAGGCAATCCGCACTGTTATGAAAGCAGTAGCTACCCGCGAGAATGTAAAAGTGATTGTAGAGATCGTCTAAAGGATGGGCTGATAATGGATAAAATGTTTGTCAGGGTACCTGTTGCTGTTAAAGCAAAAGTAACCGAAGATTTAAAAATGAAAATTATTGGCGATGTCCAAGATACTATAAAAAAGATGGATCTGGAACTTGAGCATTTTGAATTCCAGGCTAAAAAGGCCCTTGCACAGGCCGCCGGTGATTTAAGCGTGCTGCCGGCGCTGCGCAGCCAGATTGATGCTGAAAGAAGCAAACGCCAGGCAGCCAAGGCTGAAGCCGAAGCAAGACTGAAACGTGCTGAAGCATTGGAAATCGGCGCAGAAATAGGCCATGGTACTTTGGAACGTACCGTTGAAATAGGAATAGGTACTGACCTTGACGCTCTTGCAAGAGCGGAAATCCTTACCGAAGACGGCAAAATCATTGCCTTCCGCGACTAATGGATAAACAGGTTTGTATTGGAACAATCGTCGCTCCGCACGGTGTGCGGGGCGATATTCGTATATTGCCTCAAACGGAGCATCCGGAACAGTTTCTTGAATTGGATTATCTGCTTTTGGAGGATGGGCGCACGCTGCATTTGACAAATGCCCGTTTTCATAAAAGAATGGCGCTTATAAAGTGCCGTGAGGTTAATAATATGAACGAAGCCGAAATGCTGCGCGGCCAGAAGGTGTATATTAACACGGAGGATTTGCCGGAACTTGAAGAAGGCGAATTTTATGTGGCTGACCTGTTGGGCTGCAATGTAGCTGACGAAAGCGGAAACGCTGTCGGCGTGCTGAAGGACGTTATCAGCACCGGCAGCAACGATGTTTATGTCGTTACAGGCACGGACGGCAAAGAGCTTTTGATACCGGCGCTGAAAAAGCACGTTAAGGAAATTAACCTCGACGAGCGCCGTATTACAGTAGAACTTCCCGAATGGGTTGATGAAAAATGAAATTTTTATTTGTAACCCTTTTCCCGGAACTGATAGAGCAGGTTTGCAGTTACAGCATTGTAGGGCGCGGCATGTCTGCCGGGCTTTTAAGCGTCAGCTGCATAAACCCGCGCGATTTTACGCATGATAAGCACCGCACGGTTGACGATTCGCCCTTTGGCGGCGGCGCCGGTATGGTGCTCAAGCCGGAACCTTTTGTAGCTGCTATCCGCAAAGCGAAGGAAGAACTGCCGGACGCGCGCGTAATTGCTCTGTGCCCCGGCGGCAGAACGCTGAAGCAGAGTATTGTTGAAGATTACGCCCATGCCGGGCAGGACCTGATTTTTGTATGCGGCCATTACGAAGGCTTTGACGAGCGCATTTTTAACTGGGTGGATGAGAAGCTTTCCGTCGGCGATTATGTAGTAACGGGCGGCGAACTGCCGGCCTTAATGGTGCTTGACGCCGTGGCAAGGTTTATTCCCGGCGTGCTTGGCAAAATGGCCAGTGCCGAGGAAGATTCATTCTCAACCGGGCTTTTGGAATATCCGCAGTATACGCGTCCCGTTGAATTTGAAGGGCTGACCGTGCCTGAGGTTCTGCGCGGCGGCAACCATGCGCTGATTGCCAGATGGCGGCGCAAACAGTCGCTTAAAGCAACGTATCTGCACAGGCCAGATTTGCTGCCGGAAAAATTTGACAAGGCCGACGCCAAGTTAATGGCGGAAATTAAAGCGGAACTGGCTGGTGAAGATAATGGCTGATTTATATTTAGGGCTTGTTCATTACCCGATTTATAACAAGCACATGAAGGTTATCGCCACTGCCGTTACAAATTTTGATATTCATGACATTGCCCGTACAGCACGCACTTATGATGTAAAAAAATATTTTTTAATTCATCCGCTGAAGGTGCAGGAAGAAATAATCAAAAAAATAACCGGTTACTGGCAGCACGGCTTTGGGCGTGTGTATAATCCGGACCGCAGCGAAGCGCTTGACAGAGTGCAGTACCTGCCGGATATTGCGTCCGCCGTTGCGGAAATTAAAAAGCTTACCGGCAAAGTGCCTGTAACCATTACCACAGATGCTCGCATTTACCCCAATACCATTACCTATAAAGCCGCACGGCAGATGCTTCATGAAGGGGAGCGGCCGGTGCTGGTACTTTTTGGAACAGGCTTTGGTATGGAAAAAGAAACCATGGCGGCGTTTGATTACATTCTGGAGCCGGTTTACGGCCCGAGCAACTATAACCACCTGTGCGTGCGCAGCGCTGTTGCAATTATTCTGGACAGGCTGGCAGGAGAAGCATGGTGGGAAAAATAAATTGTAAAAATGTTTGCAACTTAAAGCAGGCTATGATATAATAGCATTTGTGTAAAACGGACGGTCCGCTGTGAAGTGTTCGCACATGAACGTCTATGATTGAGGAGGATATTATGAACATTATTGAAGTTTTGGAACAAGAACAGCTTCGTTCCGACATCCCTGATTTTCGTGCAGGCGACACTGTAAAAGTTTATGTAAAGGTAGTTGAAGGCAGCCGTGAACGCGTTCAGATGTTTGAAGGTGTTGTAATTGCCCGCAGCGGCGGCGGTGTACGCGAAACCTTTACTGTACGCCGTGTATCCTATGGCGTTGGCGTAGAAAGAACTTTCCCTCTGCACAGCCCCAGAATCGAAAAAATCGAAGTAGCACGCCGCGGTATTGTTCGCCGTGCAAAACTTTACTATCTGCGTAACCTCACCGGTAAAGCAGCTCGTATCCGCGAACGCAGATAACAGAACCGAACAGCAAATTAAAAGCACCTCATACAAAAGTATGGGGTGCTTTTTTTAGCTGAGTCGCCAATTAGTGCCGAGCTTTAGCGAAGGTAATAATTGTGCCAGCGAAGCTACGCAAATTTCGCGACTGAATAAGGAGCGAAATTAGTGAACCTATGTCGAGCGCCAATTTAAAAATTTTACTTTTATGGCGGCTGTGCTTTTAACAAATAAATTTGCACCGATATAGAAAAAAACATATAAATGTAGTAAAATAAATATTACGCTGAAAAAATGAGGGGGACGAGTATGAAAATAACAGAACTTTTAAAAGATGATAAACCGTGTATTTCCTGCGAGCTTTTTCCGCCCAAGGCCGGTTCGGAACTGCAAAACGCTTTAAAAATAGTTGATAAAATTGCGGAAATAAAACCGCATTTTATGAGTGTTACTTACGGTGCAGGCGGTACTTCTGCCGGGCAGACGGTAGCCATCGCCAAAGCTGTGGAAGAACATAATATTCCCGCGCTGGCGCATTTAACCTGCATTGATGCAACCAGTGGTGGCATTGAAAGCATGCTGGGCAAATTCCGTGATAACGGCATCCAAAACGTGCTGGCACTGCGCGGAGACGCCGTTACCGACAAACCGCGCGAATTTATGCATGCCAGTGATTTAATGCGTAAAATTTCCGCGTCCGGCGATTTCTGCATTGGCGGTGCGTGTTATCCGGAAGGGCACCCGGAAGCCGGTTCGCTTGATAAAGATATAGAAAATACCAAAAAGAAAATTGATGCAGGCTGTGAGTTTTTGGTAGCGCAGATGTGCTTTGACAACAATATTATGTACAATTATATGTACAGGCTTTTGCGCAACGGCATTGATGTGCCGGTGGTTGCCGGTATTATGCCTGTAACAAACGCCAAGCAGATTAACCGTATCTGCGAACTGAGCGGCACCAAACTGCCGCCGCATTACCGCGCCATTGTCGAGCGTTTTGCCGATGACCCGCAGGCATTAATGCAGGCAGGTATTGCTTATGCCATGGGGCAGATTATTGACCTTATAGCCAACGGGTTTAAGAACATTCACGTTTATACCATGAACAAGCCGGAAGTTATCGGCGGCATTATGAAAAACCTGTCGGAGATAATTAAATGAGATATGACAGGGACGAAGCGGTACGCTACATGGGTGCGCGCAAAGATGACAGGGAAGCGGCCGTTCTTGCCGATACTGCCTATTTAAAGCTGCGCAACGAGGTGCAGGCGCGGAGCGTGTACCGTGTATTGGACTGTAATGTTGATGAAGGCGGCGTACTGCTTGGTGGAGAGTATTTTAAAAGCGCCAAACTTGCCGCGCACATTAATGGCTGCACCAGAGCCGTGCTTTTGGCAGCGACACTTGGTGCCAAAGCAGATATAATGCTGCGCCGTATGGCTGTGGCAAACATAGCCGAAGGCGCTGCCGGGCAGGCCGTGTGTACGGCGCTTATTGAAACTTACTGCGACGAAACGGAAGCAAAAATAAGCGCAGAATACGGCGGGCTGTATTTTAAGCCGCGTTTTTCACCCGGTTATGCCGACTGGGCGCTGACAGACCAGCCGCGTCTTTTAAGAATGCTTGATGCGCAAAAACGCATTGGGCTGACAGTAACAGAAGGCGGCATGCTGGCTCCGGTAAAATCGGTAACGGCAATTATCGGCATTACCAATGAATGTGAAAATAAAGCTTCAAACTGCAAAAACTGCGAAAACAATGCAAATTGTATATATAAAAAACTGTGAGGAACAATATGCTTTTTAAAGACTTATTTGGCAAAAAAACTTTATTTTTTGACGGCGCTATGGGCACCATGCTTCAGGCTGCCGGGCTTAAACCGGGCGAGCTGCCGGAACTGTGGAACTTCAGCCATGCCGGTGAAGTTGAAAAAATTCACACCGCTTATTTAAACGCCGGTGCGGATATTATAAAAACAAATACTTTTGGCGCAAACCGCCTTAAATTTGCTGGTACGGAAATTAAAACCGCCGATGTAATTGAACAGGCAGTGGCAATAGCCAAAAAAGCCTGCGCCAAAAAGCCGGGTAGTTTTGTAGCGCTTGATATGGGGCCAACAGGCAAACTGCTTGCGCCTTACGGCGATTTGCCGTTTGAAGAAGCCGTAAGCATTTATGCGGAAATTGTACAGGCAGGCGTAAAAGCCGGGGCTGATTTAATTTTAATTGAAACCATGAGCGATACCTACGAGCTGAAAGCCGCGCTTTTGGCAGCAAAAGAAAACAGCAGTCTGCCGGTAGTTGCAACAATGACGCTTGACGAAGGCGGCAAACTTTTAACCGGCGGCGATATTACAGCGGCTGCTGTTATGCTGGAAGGCCTTGGTGCTGACGCTGTCGGCTTTAACTGCGGGCTCGGCCCTGCGCAGATGCAGAAACTTTTGCCGCAGCTGCTTGCGGCAACGCCGCTGCCTGCTGTGCTGAACCCTAATGCCGGGCTGCCTAAAGAAGTAAACGGCAAAACCGTTTTTGATGTTGATGCGGAAGAATTTGCGCAGCTGATGTACGAAATGGCACAGGACGGCTGCCTTGCAATCATGGGCGGCTGCTGCGGCACAACGCCTGCGCATATCGCTGCACTGGTAAATAAATGCAGTAATGTAGTTCCCCGGCAGCGCAGCTGCGATTTAACGGCGGTTGCCGCTTACGGCAGTGCAGTTGTTATCGGGCAAAAGCCGGTAATAATTGGCGAGCGCATTAACCCAACCGGCAAACCGCGTTTGAAACAGGCCATTTTAAACGGCGATTATGATTATATTTGCCGCCTGGGGTTGGAACAGATTGATCGCGGTGCCGGAATATTGGATGTTAACGTGGGCGTGCCCGGAATTGACGAAGCAGCTGTAAGTGCGGAAGCAGTACAGCGCTTGCAGGCAATAACCAGCGTGCCGTTGCAGATTGATACATCCAACTACGAAGCTATGGCGCGCAGCCTGCGTCTTTATAACGGTAAACCGCTGCTGAATTCCGTATGCGGCAAGGAAGAAAGCCTTGAAAAAGTTTTGCCGCTTGTAAAAAAATACGGCGCAGCAGTTGTTGCGCTGACTCTGGACGACAGCGGCATACCGCAGACTGCGGAAGGGCGTATTGCCATTGCCGAAAAAATTATTGCGCGTGCGGCGGAATATGGCATTGAAAAGCGCAATATTATTGTAGACCCACTGGCGCTTACGATTAGTACAGGCAGCGATAATGCCAATATTGATTTGCAGGTGCTGAGTGAACTGAAAAAACGCGGCATAAAAACCGTTATGGGCGTGTCGAATATTTCCTTTGGCCTGCCGGCGCGTGATGCTGTAAACAGCGCATTTTTTGTACTGGCAATGCAGGCAGGGTTAAGCTGCGCCATTATCAATCCGCAAAGCGAAGCCATGATGAACGCTTACTATGCTTTTGGCGCGCTCAGCGGTTTAGACGAAGGCTGCAAGGAATATGCCGGTGCAGCCCAGGCAAAGCAGCAGCCGGTGCAGACTGCGGAATATACATTGTACGAAGCTATTGTTAAAGGCCTGCGTGAACAGAGCGAAAAAGCAGTAAAAGAGCAGCTTGCCGGAAAGCAGCCGCTTGATATTATTAATGCGGAAATGATACCTGCGCTTGATTATGTTGGCAAAGGCTTTGAAGAACGCAGAATCTTTTTGCCGCAGCTTTTAATGAGTGCGGAAGCAGCCAAAGCGGCTTTTAATGTTATCCGTGATAAAATGGCAGCAGAAGGCGGCAGCCAGAGCAACGGCATAAAAGTAATTCTGGCCACCGTTAAAGGCGATATTCACGACATTGGCAAAAATATTGTTAAAGTACTGTTTGAAAACTACGGCTATCAGGTTATTGACCTTGGCAAGGATGTGCCACCTGAAAAAATTGCAGAAACTGCGGTGCAGAATAAAGTAAGCGTGGTTGGCCTTTCGGCGCTGATGACGACAACCGTTGGTGCTATGGAAGAAACTATTAAAGCGCTGCGCGTGGCGGGCGATTTTAAAATTATCGTTGGCGGTGCAGTGCTAACACAGGATTATGCTGACAGTATCGGAGCGGACTGTTATGCGCCCAATGCCGTCAGTGCGGTAAATTACGCTAATTCACTGTAATAAAAATTAAAAGCGCAAACTGATTTGTCAGTTTGCGCTTTTTGCGTACATATCACTCTTGTTTATGCAATTAATGTCCTGCAAATATATATAATTAAATTTTATTCTTCAAACCAGGCGACGGCGCGGACAGGCGAACCGTCGCTGTTTGCTATTTTCAGAGGAAAACAACTGAACCAAAATAAATCGCTGCCGCAAAAATCTAAATTTTTAAGGTTTTCAATATTTACAATCTGTTTGTTTTTAAACAATTTTTTATGCAGAGTTAAATTTTCGTCATCAATAGGGTCAATACCCATTACATCAAAGCCAATGCCTTTGTAGTTGCCTTCCAAAATAAAGTTAATGGCTTCATCATTCAGGCAGGGATACTGCCCCAAATAGGTTTCAGTGCCCCAATATTTATCCCAGCCAAGGTTGAACAGTAAAAAATCTGCGGCTTTTGCTTTAGCGCCGTAAGCCGTTATGTGCTGCAAGGTAATGTGGCCGCCGGGTTTTATGCTGCGGCAGTCTATTACCAGCGCTTTGCCGATAAATTGTTCCGGCGGCAGGCTGTCGAGCGTTGCTTTGCCGCTGTAAATATGCGCAGGCGGGTCGATATGTGTACCGGTATGCGTCGTTATTTTTAAAAGTGTTTCCCTGAATCCGTTTTCATCATAGTTGTTAACTGCTATTAGCTGCGGCTGTTCCGTGCCGGGAAAAACAGGCATTTTTTCTGTAATTGTATGCGTTAAATCAATTACTTTCATGGTTTCTGCATCCTTTGCGTTAGGTTTCTTTCCGGTTTTCCGGCAGTGCGTTCTTTCGATAATTTGGGCATATTTGTGCTAACCCTGTTGTTGCTTTTCTTAAAGTATAACATATATAGTTGTGTTTTTATCCGAAACTGTAAAAAATTATACTTAATTTGGATTGTATTCGTGTATACATAAAAATTTTTTAGAAAATTCTTTCATTGTATGTCTTTTAACAGTGGACGTGTCCAAAAAGACTTTTCTTTAAAGTACATCTTATAAAAACAAAAATAAAAGAAATTAGAAAATATCCACGGCGCTGCCGCAACAAATTTACAAAAAATGTCAAAACAAAAACAAAATACTGTTAAAATTTACGGCAACTTTACAATCTTGTCACAAGTACACTTTGGTGTTATAATTTTACACAAGTTAGTTACAAAACTGTAAAAGCAGTAAAGAAGGGGTAGATGCAAAGTGAAATTCAAGAAATTATTATCCGTTATGGCTGTTTCGGCTTTGGCTATGGGCCTGTTTACCGGCTGCGGCGGCGAAGAAAAAGCTGCCGACCAGAATGTAGTAAAGGTTGGTGTATTTTTACCGCTGACAGGCGATAATGCTGCAGGCGGCGAACTGGAACTGCGCGGCATTAAACTTGCGAATCAACTGCATCCCGAAGTTTTGGGCAAAAAAGTTGAACTGGTTGTAGCTGACAACAAATCCGATAAAGCAGAAGCTGCATCCGTTGCGGCACGCCTTATTGAAAAGGATAAAGTAAGCGTGCTGGTTGGTTCTTACGGTTCTTCCCTTTCTATGGCTGCCGGCAATATAGTTAAAGAAAACAAAGTTCCTGCTGTTGGCACAAGCTGCACCAATCCGCAGGTAACCGCAAACAACGATTATTACTTCCGTGCATGCTTTATCGACCCGTTCCAGGGCAAGGTAATGGCAGAATATGCACACCAGAACGGCTTTAAGAAAGTTGCCATTGTACAGGAAGTTTCCAATGACTACTCTGTAGGCCTTGCAAAATTCTTCCGCGAAGAGTTTGTTAAACTGACCGGCGACGAAAACAGCATTGTTGATGTTGCCAACTACCAGACCGGCGATAAAGACTTTACCGCTATTTTAACCAACATTAAAGCTCTGAACCCGGACGCAGTATTTGCACCCGGCAACTTCACCGAATCTGCACTTTTGGTTAAACAGGCACGCCAGCTTGGCATTGACGCACAGTTCATGGGCGGCGATACCTGGGAAACTCAGGAATTTATTGATGTAGGCGGCAAAGATGTTGAAGGCGTTGCACTTTCCACCGCGTTTGACCGCGAAAAAGCAAGCACCGAAGAAGCTAAGAAATTCCTTGATGCTTACACTAAAGAATACAACGGTGAACCTTCCGCTTTAACCGCAATGGCTTACGATGCTTACCTGATTGCAGTAAGCGGCATTGAAAAAGCAGGTACTGCAACCGATACCGTTAAAATCCGCGATGCGATTGCCGCAACCAAAGACCTTGAATGTGTAACCGGCATGACCACGCTTGATGAAAACGGCGACCCGATTAAAGGCGTTGTTATTAAAACCGTTAAAGACGGCAAATTTACCTTTAAAGATTACGTAGAAGCTAAGTGATTTAAAATTTAAGTAAAAGGTGCTCCCTTCCTTTGAGGGAAGGGAGCAGTTTTTTGGTTATGAGGTGCCCTTATGGAGTTTTTTGACGCTATTGCCAACATGTCGGCGCTGAGCTTTGCGCAGCACATGGTTAACGGAATATCGCTCGGCAGCCTGTACGCATTGATAGCAATAGGCTATACAATGGTATACGGCATTTTGCTGATGATTAACTTTGCCCATGGCGACATTGTAATGATGGCATGTTATTTTGCTTTTTTCGGAATTACGGCTTTTCATATTCCGTGGTATTTTACTTTTATCATAACAATTATTATGACGGCGCTGCTTGGTGTTTTAATAGAGCGCAGTGCTTACCGCCCGCTCCGTGAAGCGCCTAAAAATTCTATTTTAATTTCCGCTATCGGCGCATCGTTTTTGCTGGAAAACCTTGCCAACTATCTTTTCAGCGGACGCCCGATGCGTTTTCCGGATGTGCCGCTCCTGTCGCAGAACATCAGCGTTGGCGGCATAGAAATTCAGGCAATCTGCCTTGTAATTCCTGTTGTAACTATTATCAGCCTTGTTGTTTTGCTGCACATTGTTAACCATACCAAAACCGGCATGGCTATGCGTGCGGTTTCCAAAGATTACGAAATTGCCAGAGTAATGGGCATTAATATTGATAATGTTATTTCCATTACCTTTATTATAGGTTCGGCGCTGGCTGCTATCGGCGCCATTATGTACGGCATCCGTTATCCGGGCATTACGCCTATGATGGGCGTTATGCCGGGCTTAAAATGCTTTATTGCGGCCGTTATCGGCGGCATCGGCAATATCAAGGGCGCTGTGCTCGGCGGCTTTATCCTCGGCCTCGGCGAAATTTTAATTGTTGCTTTCTTCCCGGATTTAAGCGGCTACCGTGATGCCTTTGCTTTTATTGTGCTTATTGTTATTCTGTTTTATAAACCTACTGGCCTTTTGGGCGAAAAAACAACGGAGAAGGTGTAATTATGACGAGAAAAAGAGATGCTTTGTTAACCATAGCCGGCATAATTGTCCTTTTCGGGCTTGCGTTTTTCGTTCAGGAGGAAATGGACTCTTATATCCGCAGAATAGTTAATTTGTGCCTTGTTTATGCCATTATCGGCCTTTCCATGAACTTAACCAACGGCTTCGTAGGGCAGTTTTCGTTGGGGCAGGCTGGTTTTATGGCCATTGGCGCTTACACGGTAGGTATTTTTACCGTTCCTGTTGAATACAGGGAAAATGTTTTTTATGCTGTGCCTATGAATCCGCTTATTGCGGATATAGAACTGCCGCTGTGGGCGGCGCTGCTTTTGGGCGGCGTGCTTGCCGCACTGTTTGCGTTTATGATAGGCACGCCGGTGCTGCGTCTGCGCGGCGACTACCTTGCGGTAACGACGCTCGGCTTTTCCGAAATAATCCGTATCTGGATTACTAACGCGCAGAGCATTACAAACGGCGCGCTGGGCATTAAGGATATTCCGCCGCTGAACGACGTGCGCTATATCTTCCTTGTAACGCTTATCAGCTTTGTATTTATTACGCTTTTGGTTAATTCCTCTTACGGCAGGGCTTTTAAAGCCATCCGCGAAGACGAAATTGCTGCCGAAGCAATGGGCATTAACCTGTTCTGGCATAAAAACCTTGCCTTTATGGTAAGCGCTTTTTTTGCAGGTATCGGCGGCGGTTTGTACGGTGCGCTTCTGGGCACGGTTGACCCGAAAAACTTCCTCTTTACGCTTACTTATAACTTTTTGCTGATTATCGTGCTTGGCGGCATGGGCAGCATTACCGGCAGCGCAATTGGAGCCATTATCGTAACGGCAGGGCTGGAATACCTGCGCTTCTTCGATGAACCGCTGATGCTGTTCGGCATGGATATTCCGCTGTTCCGCCCGGGCTTCCGTATGGTTATTTTCTCCGTACTCTTAATGGTATGTGTACTGTTCTGGCGCCACGGCATTATGGGCACACGGGAATTTTCCTGGCAAAAAGCCATTAATTTTGTAAAAAATCCTCTTGGCTTTATTAAGCGGAAAGGGGCTGCGCAATGATTTTAAAAACCAATGATATTACCATGCAGTTTGGCGGCGTAACCGCTGTTTATAAACTGAACATAGAAATTAATGACCATGAAATTATTGCCTTGATTGGCCCTAACGGTGCCGGCAAAACAACGGCCTTTAACATGATTACCGGCGTTTATACGCCTACCGAAGGCAAAGTTATTTACACCGATGCGCAGGGGCAGGATATTGATATTACCAGCCAGCGCCCGAGTGAAATTGCCAAACTTGGCATTGCCCGTACTTTCCAGAATATAAGGCTTTTTAAAGATTTAACGGTTTATGAAAATGTTCTGATTGCAAACCATCTGCATTTAAAATCGGATTTTCTTTCGGCAACACTGCATCTGCCGTGGTACATGAAAGAAGCCAAACAAATGCATCGCAATACCGAAAAGCTTTTGCAGGAAGTAGGCTTGTGGGATTTGCGCAACGAAAAGGCTTCCAGCCTGCCTTACGGCCAGCAGCGCCGCCTGGAAATTGTACGCGCACTGGCAACCAGGCCGCGCCTGTTACTGCTTGATGAACCTGCGGCCGGTATGAACCCGAAGGAAACGGAAGAACTTACGGAATTTATCCGCCAGATTCATAAAGAATACAATTTAACGGTATTTATGATTGAACATCACATGGATTTGGTTATGGAAATTTCCGACCGCATTTATGTGCTGGAATTCGGCATGACCATTGCCGAAGGCACACCTGAAGAAATTCAAAATAACCAGAGGGTTATTGATGCTTACCTGGGGGTGGATGAAGATGCTTAAAGTAGAAAATCTTGTCGTATCCTACGGAGGCATTGAAGCCTTAAAGGGAATTTCGCTTGAAGTGCCCAAAGGGCAGATTGTTACCCTTATTGGCGCCAACGGTGCAGGCAAAAGCACGCTGCTGCGCAGCATTGTTGGCCTTGTAAAGCCTAAAAGCGGGCAGATAGTTTATAACGGCGATAATATTACCGGGCTGAATTCGCAGCAGATTGTAAAAAAAGGTTTAACGCTGGTGCCGGAAGGGCGCCGCATATTCCCTAACCTTACAGTGCTGGAGAATTTGCAGATAGGCGCATACATGCGCAGCGATAAAGAAGGTATTCAAAAGGATATCGACTGGGTATATGAAATGTTCCCGCGTTTGCAGGAGCGCAGCTGGCAGATGGCCGGTACGCTTTCCGGCGGCGAGCAGCAGATGCTGGCGGTTGGCAGGGCGCTGTTGTCGCGTCCGGAACTTTTGATGATGGACGAACCTTCGCTTGGCCTTGCGCCGCTGATTATTAAAGATATTTTCAGCATTATTCAGTACATCAATTCCAAAGGCATGACGATACTTTTGATTGAACAGAACGCCAATATGGCGCTGAAAGTTGCACACCGTGCTTACGTGCTTGAAACAGGTAAAATTACCATGAGCGGCACCGGTGCCGAACTTTTGGAAAATCCTGAAATCAAAGCCGCTTACCTTGGCAAAAAGAAAAAATAAAAAAGAGAGTAATGCACAGCAAAGTGCATTACTCTCTTTTTTTACGCAATATTACTTCGTAAATTTTTTAACGCCTGCTTATGGTGCTTTGTTACCATGGCAGGCGTTATTTTTAAGTGGGCGGCAAGCTCCTTGCCGCTGTAACCATCAAAGTACAGGGCTTTAATGGTGTTTCTTTGTTTTTCTGTAAGTTTTTTAAGCGCGAGTTTCAGCAAAATGGCAAGTTCCTCGCGCTCAATAATGTTATCTGCAAGCGCGGGTGTATTGCAATCATCGCCAACCGGGATTGCGGTTTCGTTGTTTTCCCATTCCCACGCTTTTTTCATCTCGTCATATAAGGCGAAATGGATACGGCAGCGGACATAGCCCGCAAAATGCGTAAAATCGGCGCCGTTATAACTCATAACTATTTCTATAAATTTTAAACGCGCCAAACTCAAACCTTCTTCGTAACCGATAGAGTTATAAAAAATTTCCCTTCGCATCTCCTTTTTAAACAAAGGCTCGTAAAAAATACAAAGCCTTTCCAAAGCAGCTTTATCACCGTTTTGCGCGGCTGTAACTAATTGCCTTGTTAATTTTTCCTGCTCATCGTAATCCGTCAAATATTTAATTGTACTTTCCTTGTTGTTCAAAAGCTGAACCTCCTTGATGTGTTTATTCGCCAAAACGGTGCGCACCAAAGCGGCAAAAACTATAATAGCAAAAGATAATGCTGTTTGGCAAGACTGTTTTTGCAAAATTTTTTATGCTAAACTGAAAGATTTAATGTTTACACGGCCACTTCCCCCACCGGCAAGACCTTAAAAATTTTGATTTACGCCGGACAAAATAGTCTTGTTGGGGGGGAGTGCGTGATATAATTATAGTATAAAATTAAAGAGAATTAATTTTAATGCACCGATAAAAGCGGTGCGAAAGGGGTTAAATGGTGGAGCAAACAGCAGTAGCTAACGATACAGCGCCGCAGGCACAAAGCCCGGCGCAGCCGGTAGATGAAAATAAAAATGTAGCAGGCAGTGCGGCTGATACTGCTTCCGCAACGGCTGAAAGCAAACCGTATATGCGGTTTGAGGCAGGCCCATTAACGCAGCAAAGCGGCATAGAAGGCATTGCCTTTGATTTTAACTATGGTGCGCGTGTATGCGTGCCGCAGGGAGAATACCGCGTAAAATTCATCGACCGCGACGCCTGCATAACCGTGTACGACGCGCCCGCAAGCGGCGTTATCTGCACCAGCGCCAAAAAGTATTTTATCAACTTCCGTATCGAGGTTTTTCAAAAACAAGATGGGCAGGACAAACTTATCTTTGCTCACGATTTGGACTTAAAAGGCAAAAACGTGCTGATAAAATACCCCACCGGCATTTTGGGTGATGTGCTGGCATGGTTCCCCTATGCGGAGGAGTTCCGCAAAAAGCACGGCTGCAAGCTTTACTGCGCTATGGATGAAGAAATGGCGGCGCTGTTTAAACCTGCTTACCCGCGAATAAACTTTATTAAGCCGGACGACAAGGTGGAAAACCTTTACGCCAGCTATTACATGGGCGTGTTCTTCCCCTGTGATGACAGAATACACCAGCCGGTTGATTTCAGGCTGCAAGGTTTGCACAAAGCCGCAGGCATGATTTTAGGGCTTGATGACGGCGGCGAAGTGCCGGATATATTTGTAAAACTTACTCCCAAAAATAAAACACGCAAAATAAAAGAGCCTTATGTTTGCATAGCGGCGCAGGCCAGCGCGCAGGCCAAATACTGGAACAACGGCGCAGGCTGGATAAACGTGGTTAAATATTTAAAGCAAAAAGGCTACCGCGTATTGTGCGTTGACCGCGACAATGTTTATTCACAAGGCACAAGGTTTAACCTTATCCCCTATGGGTCGGAAGATTTTACGGGCAAAATACCCTTGCAGGAGCGTGTGGATTTACTTTACCACGCCGACTTTTTTATCGGCACAAGCAGCGGGCTGAGCTGGGTGGCAAATGGAGTTGGTAAACCTGTAATACTTATCAGCGGTTTTACATTGCCGTTTAATGAATTTAAAACGCCTTACAGGCTGATAAACTACCATTTATGCAACGGCTGTTGGAACGACACGCGCATAACCTTTGACCATAAGGATTTTGAATGGTGCCCGCGCCACAAAGGCACGCCGCGCCAGTTTGAATGCAGCCGCTTTATAACGCCTGAAGCAGTGTATAAAGTAATAGACCGCCTGATGGCAGATTACGGGTTTGACCCGTTAAAAATAAAAAATAAAAATTTGAGGCAAAGGAGATAGTTTTGATGGGTAAGAAACAAAAAACACAAAAAATAGTGGCGGCAGCCGTAATGGGCATGAATTTGGTAAACAGCTTAAGCCCGATGGCGCTGGCCATGCAAAAATGCAATGAACTGGCAGCAGCGCCGCAGCCGGTGCAGCCGCAAACCGAAGCGCAGCCTTTGGAATACACCGTGCTGCCGCAGGCCTTGCAAACTGTGGAAGACCTTGTGTTTGCCAAAGCAGAAGCAGCAAACGGCAGTGTTACTATTAATAATAGTGTTACTATTAATAATGGTGTAAGCAATATTGATACAGTTGGTATTTCTGATGAATATGGAGAAGTAACTGTTATGGATGGAGCTACCTGTAATGTTAATGTGGTATCGAATGGCGAACAGAAGATATACGCTGCTACTGGTAATGTTACTCAATTAAAAGAAGCAGGGTACCAAATGATATATGATGGCGGTACCGGTTTTGTTGAATTAGTATCAGGCAGGGCCGCTGCACAGATTATTTATAGAGGCGGCAAAGGAAGCGTTGAAAAAATGAATGATGGTACGCAGCTGGTACATGAAGGCGCCGTCAGTGCTTATATCAATATTCTTAATGGCGGTACACAGGAGTTGAAGGAAAACGCGTCCGGTTATATTTATAATCTTAACGGTGGTATTCAGCTTGCTTCTAAGGGTGCTATTGCTTCTGCGGAAACTGTCAGCGGTGGCTATCAGCGTATTGAAAGCGGAAAAGGCAGTGTTAACGTAATGCATACGGGTGGTCAAACTATAAGTGGCGGAGAAGGACATATTAATACAATGTATGGTGGTAGGCAAGAAGTAGGCCACAACTCGAATGGTGGGCAGGGTACTATTGATGCAATGTATGGTGGCTTTCAGGTAGTGTATAGTGCTAATGATGGTACTATTTCCTCCATGAGCGGTGGTGTGCAACAAGTTCAGGCATATGGCGCAGGAACTATTTCATCTATGGACGGCGGCACACAATATATTTATTCCGGTATAGGGACTATTAAAGAAATGAATGGCGGTGTGCAGATAATAAATAACGGCGGTATTTCGGAAGAAACCGTTGTTAATGATGGCGTCGTTTACTATAGTAGAAATAACGGGTTTGTGCAAAATATGACCATGAACGGCGGCGAAATGCTGCTTAATAATGATAGCAAAGCATATAGTATCGGTGGTAGTGCGTTTAATTTTAACGGCGGCACTGTCAATATGGCTAAAAACTATAGCAGCGGAGAAAACCAGCAGACCTATGAAAGCTTGACTATCGAAAGCTTTAACGGTAATGGCGGTACCTTTGTACTTAATACCGACCTGGCAACAGATACGGACAGCGATAAGATAACAATTAAAAACGCATCGGATGGCGCGAATGCTTATATAGAAGTTATCGACGCAAGTAAAATAAATAACACAAATGTTGAAGGCGAACATGCACTGTTGCTTGTTACCGATGAAAGCGGCAAGGCAACATTTACCGGCAAAGAAATTGATGAAGGCGGCTTGTTTACCTATAAAGCGGAAGTTACCAACGGCGTAGATATAAACAAATCTGCTAATGAATGGTATTTAACCGGCATTGCCAAAAATGTAAACCCGGGTACGCAAACACTTATCAGCGGTACCGATAACGCTTATGCTATGTGGCGTAATACTAACGACACCCTGCGCAAGCGCCTTGGTGAATTGCACGTATTAAGCGGCAATAATGAAACGGACGGTGTATGGGCAAGGTATATCGGCGGCAAATTTGACGGCGACGGGTTTGAAGGCAACTACAATTTATATCAGCTGGGCTACGATAAAGCCGCTGACGCAAAAAGTATTTACGGTTTTGCTGTAGAAAAAGGCGGCGGTAACTCTTCGTATACCAACGGCAGCGGCGAAGATGATTTGTTTGCAGGAAGCTTTTACGGTACATGGCTGGCAGACGACGGCAGCTACACTGATGTTGTTGCCAAAGTTGGCCGCTTTGATACCGATTTGGATACCTATGGGCAATACCCGGATAGTGCAAGCTACGAGCATAATGCCTACAGCTTAAGCGTTGAATACGGTAAAAACATTAAGCTTGGCAATAACGGCATGTATATCGAACCGCAGGCACAGTTTATTGCCGGAAGAATGGAAGGCGTTAACTATGTAAGTGACCGCGGCACTAAAGTGGCGGTTGACGGAATTAACAGCTATATCGGGCGTATAGGCCTGTTGGTTGGTCAGCAGCTTGATAATGGAAATGATATTTACTTTAAAGCATCGGCACTGCACGAATTTGGCGGTGAAGGCAGCATAGCAATGGCAGCCGCCAACGGCGATACTTTAAGAACGGACAAAGATTATGGCGATACCTGGTTTGAACTGGGGCTTGGCGGTAATGTAAAACTTGGCCATGCAAGCTATTTTTACGGTGAAGTTGAACGCAGCTTTGGCGGAGATATTGACAAGAAATGGCAAGTTAATGCAGGCTTAAGGTTTGAGTTTTGATTAAAAATAAACCAAAAGGGAGCAATGCTCCCTTTTGGTTTAAACAAATAAAAACTGATAAAACGCAAAACAGGAAAGGATTGTGAAACATGAAGAAAAAATCAATGCTGGCAGCTTTGGTGATGTTAAGTTTGTTGCAGGGCAGTGTGTATGCGGAAGATCCGTATTATGATCAAAAGAATAATGCATATTATGGCAACGGTAATAATGGGAATCCGATACTACTTGAAGGCAATATTAATTATGATAAAGTCTATGGCGATGGTGGAGAAATATATCTAAAGAAGAAATGAACGGAGTGACCGTTATAGTGAATAGCGATGATAATGGAAATCCATCTATTAAAGAACTTTACGGTGTAATTGGTAATAGTGTTACAACAAGTCATAATACACTTGAGATAAATGGTGGTATTTTTGAAAATAATGTAAACGGTGTATATAATACTAATACGAATACTGACGCAAAAGCAGAATATAATAATATAACTATTAATGGCGCTAATAAGATAGGAGCAATCAACGGTATACAATTATGGGGTAACGGTACTATTTATAAGAATACAATTACTGTAGATGGATTATCTAAAGATAATGAAGTAGGAATGTTGTTAGGTTTTATTTCAGAGGGACAAAATGGTATAATTGATGACAATGATATTTTAATTTGTGATGGTAAAATTGCGGGTGTATCAGTTGCTAGGGGTAATATAGTAACAAACAATAATTTAGAGATAAATGAAAATGCAGAAATTACAGATATATATGGCATAAATGGTTTAACAGAGATAAGCAATAATGAAATAATTATAGCTGGTAATAGTGTTATAAAAAGTAATATTTTTATAACAAATTCTTTAGAAAATACTAAAGTACATAACAATGATTTAATTTTAAAAGGACAAGCTATTCTTGAAAGTGCTTCTTTGAATGGTTACACAGATGGCAATACAAACCATCAGGATAACAGCCTTATTATAGACGGTTGGAAAGGTAAAAAGATTGGTGCTGTAAATAATTTTGACGATATTGAATTTAAAAATTTTGAGTGGGACACAACTAAAACAGGAGAAAATGCTTTAGTTGTTATAAGTCAAGATAGTGATTTAAGTGAAACTGATATTAACATTAACCGTGATAATGATGGAAACAATGGCATTAAATTAAATGGCGGGCAAACAATCAACAGTGGTGACAGCATGACGCTGATTTATAATGCCAACGGTTTGGGTGATATTGCAGCATTGGAAGGCGGCAAAGAAATTACAACTAATCTTAGTGTAGCAACAGCTTTAGATGCAGTAATTGAACAGAGCGAAGATAAAAATTCTATAAACCTCACTGCTAAAGAAATTAAACTCAACGACCAGACGATGCTTGTTGCTGAAAACCGCGCCGTTGCCGCAGCCTTTGTAAACCAAGGCACGGATTTAATTGCCGACAGCCTTGATACGCTCAGCCGCGACGGCAAATACGGCGTAAAAACATTTGCCGCCGTACATGGCAACCGCAGTAAATACGACGTTAACAGCGATATTAAAATCAACGGCTGGAGCACCATTGTCGGCGTAGGCAGCGAAACAGAACACAATGGCGGTGACTTCAGCTGGGGTGTATTCTACGAAAACGGCAGCGGCAACTACCGCACCTTTAACAGCTTCAACAACGAATACTTCCGCGGCGACGGCAGCCTTGTCTACAACGGCGGCGGTATCGCAGCAAGATATGAAAACGCCCACGGCGTTTATACCGAAGGTTCGCTCCGTGCAGGCATGTTAAAATCCGACATGGATAACGCTTTAAGCGACGGTGAAAACAAATACGGCTACAGCAGCGAAAGCGAATACTACGGCGCGCATATCGGTATCGGTCAAATCATTCCGCTCAGTGAAAGCAGCGATTTGGATGTATATGGTAAATTCTTCCATACCTACACCGAAGGCGACAGCTTTAAAGTAGATACGGACGAATTTGAATTTGACAGCATTAACAGCGACCGCCTGCGCGTTGGTGCAAGGTTGACCACTAACAAAGAAAACAAATTCAGCACCTATTACGGACTGGCTTATGAATATGAATTTAACGGCGACGCAGAAATGCGTGCGGCAGGCATGAGCGCACCGACGCAGAGCTTGCAGGGCAGCAGCTACATGGCAGAAGTAGGGTTTAACTACCAGCCGACGCCGGAAAGCCCGTGGAGCTTTGACCTGAACATGCGCGGTTATGCCGGAGAACGTGAAGGGGCAACCTTTAACGTACAGGCAACGTACACGTTTTAAAGGGTAGGGTGCAGTAAAAATCAAAAGGGAGCGTTTGCTCCCTTTTGGTTTACCTAAGTTTTAATATTAGATTATAGAGTTGGATTTTTAAAATTTGGTTTATGGGATTGCGTCTTTGTATAAACTTTCATATTTTTTAAACCGTACTTTCTCATTCATCTTCATTCTTTTGACTGAGCAAAAGGAACTTAATCAAAATATTGTTTCTTTGCATATACTTTTTTAATTATTACGTACTTTTATCACTCATGTTCATTCTTTGTAACCAAAGAACGAACCAAGAAAGTTCCGCTCCAGCAAAAAACTTAACGGCTCATTATCAAATTAGTTGGCACTTGCAGCACCTGCGGAACTCGCTTGCTGCGCAAGCTCAAGCAGTCCTCGCCAAACGCTGCAAGTGCCTTTAATTAAAAACTTCGCCTATTTTTTGAATGTCGCGGCTCCGCTCAAATTCGTACATTGGCAGTTATGTTCAAAAATAAGCAATGTTTTCGTAATTTTTATATGATGTAATAACATACATTGTACGCCTTTTTATAATAAATAGTAGAAAAGTACGATACAGGAGCAATGCGGCATTAAAAATTTAGCGGGATTTACTGAAAAGCAATAAAAATTTTCCGGTGTTTGAGCGAAGCGAGTTCCGTGGAAATTTTTATTGGTTGCTGAGGGAGCGTTCGGATTTTTTGCGTTAGCAATAAAATCCGAAAATTTTTGTTGGACGCAGGAGTTTTCTTGCTTCGTTCTTTTGCTCAGTCAAAAGAATGAAGATGAATGAGAAAATATTGGTAAAAAATATAAAAGTATCATCAAAGACGAAACGTAAATGAGTAATACAGTAAATTAAAACTAAAATAGAAGTACAAAGAAATAAAAGTAAATTAAAAAGAGAGGTGTAATTATGCCTGACAACACTTTAGAGAATGATTTTATAAAACACATCGCCGGTGACGGCAAAATAGAATTGTGCCTGTACAGCCAGCGCAGCAAAAGCGGCATGCCCACGTGGGAACTGAAAATAAAAAACACCGACGGCACGCGCAAAATAATGATTGTGCGCGACTACGGCTTTGAAATAAGCGGCGAGAAAATAAAAATCAACCATTTTAAAACCCGCGCGGAGCGCAACGCCGAAATTAGCCGTCTGTACCACGAGGAAGGCTTAAGCCAAATGTTCCTTGCCAATATTTTTAACGTTAGCCAGCCTTCTATATCTCTGTTTGTAAACGCCAAAAACAAAAAATAAAATAAACAGCGCAAACCAAAAACACGCTTTGCTTTGGCAAGGCGTGTTTTTTACTGTACAAATTTAATTTAAGCTGTTGTTGTCTATTTCTTCGTCCGGAAATTCCATATTCAGCATTACCGGCGAATCGAGCGCTCCTTCTTTGGGAGTGCTTATTTCATAATGCCTGTCTTTGGCAGGGTCGTAGTAAACAAGGGTGATGCTGTAATCAAGGTTGAACACAACAAGCACAAGCTGGCAAATGCCGCTGCCGCAGGGGCGCTGCAAATAGTGCATGGCTATAATATCCTTTTGTGCAGCCAGCCAGTCAAAATCCAATTTTGACATTGCCGCTTCGTTCATGCGGAACATAATGCGGAATTTAATGTTGTTCAGTTCTATAAGCCCATGGCAGAAGGGAGAGTCGGCTTCCCAGTCCTGCGGGGCAAACAGCATTTTAATTTTGTTGAATTGTTCTTCGTTTTTAATGATGCCGGCAATGGAGCGCTGTTTTTCGTCGGCGTCCTTATCAAGCCCGGCTTGAAGTTTTTTGTCCTGTTCCGGCCCAATCCAGTGGTATTCAAGCTGGTCCAAAGTATAACCGAGGCCGATTTCCTTACGCAGCGTTAAAAATTCGTAATCGTCAGGCACAAGCTTTAAGCCTTCTTCAATAGCCTTTAATGCGCCTTCAGTAGAGCCGAAGTGATAACGCAGCTTTGCTGCCTGTAACCAGCCCCACGGATATGTTGGTTCCTCCGTTACTGCTTTTTCGGCATATTCCATGGCTTCGGCAGGTTTGCCGCAGTACGTAAGCGCAATAGAATAACGGTAGTACCACGCGCCGCAGCCTTTGGCATTTTTCTCTGCGGGTTTCATTATCTCAAGCGAGCGGTAATAGGCAGGGTAAATATCAAGATTGTTGTAGGCAAAGCCGTACCACAGGGAAAGCTCCAGGTCCTCCGCAGCCTGCTGCTCTGTAAAACGGCCTTCTTTTACGCCTTGTTCCACAAATTTATCAAGATAATCAATCATTTTGCCAAAATAGGCTTCATAGCCTTCGTCAAAAGCCTCCAGGGCTGAAACGTCTTCATCGGTTAAAAGACGCGCCGGGCCGGTTTTATGGGCTTTAGTATCTGCTGATGACATAATTATCACTCCGTTTCCTTTACTTGTTTACAGTTTAGCATATAAATTTATTTATGTTAAGAAATTTGTGCTGCCGGTTAAAATATAACCGGCCGTTTTTATATAACAGAATAAAAATGTAATGTTTTTTATAAAAAATTGCCATAAAACAGAGCCGTTTTACATAGATTTAACATTTCTCCTCTAACAGATTTAATGTTTGGTCAGTATTATTTAACCATAGCAATTAAATAAAGCAAATCAAAAGCAAATTAAAAATCTGGAGGCTTATGTAATTATGAAAATGAACAAAAAACTTATTGCAGGCGTTATGTTGGCAGTTATGAGTGCAGCTGTATTCACCGGCTGCGGCGGCGAGAAAAAAGAAGAAGCAGCTCCGGCAGCAGGCGGCAAAATCGTTGTAATCTCCCGTGAAGACGGCAGCGGCACCCGCGGCGCATTCATCGAACTTTTCGGCATTGAAAAGAAAGGTGACGACGGCAAAAAAGTTGATATGACCACTCAGGACGCTTCCATCACCAACAGCACCGCTGTTATGATGACCACCGTTGCAGGCAACAAAGACGCTATCGGCTATATCTCCCTCGGCTCTTTAAACGATACTGTTAAAGCACTGAAAATTGACGGCGCAGAAGCAAGCGCAGCAAACATTAAATCCGGTACTTATAAAGTTGCCCGTCCGTTCAATATTGTAACTAAAGACGGCGTAAGCGCTGTTGCTCAGGACTTCATTTCCTTCATCATGTCCAAAGAAGGCCAGGAAGTAGTTTCCAAAAACGGTTACATTGGCAGCGACAAAGCTGAAGCATACAAAGGCAGCAAACAGAGCGGCAAAATTGTTGTAGCAGGTTCTTCTTCCGTAACTCCTGTTATGGAAAAATTGAAAGAAGCTTATGTAAAACTGAATCCGGATGTTAACATCGAAGTTCAGCAGAGTGACTCCACCACCGGCGTTCAGTCCGCAATCAACGGCGTATGCGATATCGGCATGGCTTCCCGCGAACTGAAACAGAGCGAACTTGATGCAGGCGTTAAAAACACCGTTATTGCTACCGACGGCATTGCAGTTGTAGTAAACAAAGCCAACAAGGTTGATAACCTTACCAAAGCTCAGGTTGCAGATATCTTCACCGGTAAAGCAACCGAATGGAACAAACTGTAATTCAGATTCAGCTTTAATATCGACAATACAGCAAATTTTAACGGTTGCCTTTCACCGGGCAACCGTTAATTATAATAATGCAGAAAATTATTATTGATGGAAATTGTGAGGGTTTATGAAAACAGGTAAAGAAGAAATAATGCGCCTTGTCTTTTTGCTGGCGGCATGCGCTTCCATTGCCCTTGTTGCAATGATTTGCGTATTTTTGTTCGGCAACGGCCTGCCGACAATAGGCAAAATTGGCGTAACTGAATTTTTCCTGGGCGAAACATGGCGGCCTAATAACGATTTGTACGGCATTTTGCCGATGATACTGGGCAGCGCTTATGTTACTTTAGGTGCTATTGTTGTCGGCGTGCCTATCGGCATTTTAACCGCTGTTTTTATGGCTCGTTTCTGCCCGGACAGCATTTACAGATTTTTAAAACCGGCAGTTGAACTTCTGGCCGGTATTCCTTCCGTTGTTTATGGCTTCTTCGGCCTGGTGGTAATGGTTCCTTTCATCCGCGACAACATTGGCGGCACCGGCAGCAGCATGCTTACGGCTTCACTGCTTTTGGCCATGATGATTCTGCCGACCCTTATCAGCGTTGCCGAAGCTGCACTCAGGGCAGTGCCCAACAGCTATTATGAAGGCGCTCTGGCACTTGGCGCAGGGCATGTGCGCAGCGTATTTTTTACGATTGTGCCGGCTGCCAAATCCGGCATTATGGCGGCTATTATTCTGGGCCTTGGCCGTGCGGTTGGCGAAACAATGGCAGTAATTATGGTTGCGGGCAACCAGGCACGTATGCCGCAGGGGCTGCTTGAAGGCGTGCGTACAATGACGACTAATATCGTTATTGAAATGGGCTACGCAGCCGATATGCACCGCGACGCGCTTATTGCAACGGCGGTTGTACTTTTCATATTTATTCTCATTATCAATTTAACGTTCTCGTATCTGAAGGGTAAGGTGGTACAGCAATGAGCAGCAGTTCTTTAAGCAAAACGCTGTACAGGTACGGGCGCGACCCTGTGTCCATGACATTACTTGTATGCGTAATAGTTTCGGCAGTAATTACATTCCTGTCGCTGGCCTTTTTGTTGGGCTACATTCTTTTGCAGGGTATTCCGAACATTAATTTAGATTTATTTGCTTTTGAATATAATACGGAAAACGTTTCACTTTTCCCTGCTTTGGTAGATACCGTTATCATGGTGCTGCTGGCTTTGGCAATAGCCACGCCGCTGGGCATCTTTGCAGCAATTTACCTTGTTGAATACGCAAGCCGCGACAATAAAATTGTCGGCGTGGTAAGGGTTACGGCAGATACTTTGTCCGGTATTCCTTCCATTGTTTACGGTTTGTTCGGCATGCTGTTCTTTGTAACCTATTTAAAATGGAGCTACTCGCTTTTAGCAGGTTCCTGCACGGTTGCAATTATGATTTTGCCGCTGATTATGCGTACTACCGAAGAAGCGTTAAAAGCAATTCCCGATAGTTACCGCGAAGGCAGCTACGGCCTTGGCGCCGGCAAACTGCGCACGGTATTTGCAATTGTTCTGCCTTCTGCCATTCCCGGCATTCTGGCAGGCGTAATTCTCGGCATTGGCCGTATTGTAGGCGAAACCGCAGCGCTTATGTATACCTCCGGTACTGTTGCAGCGCTGCCGCACAACGTATTTTCGTCCGGCCGTACTCTGGCGGTGCATATGTACGTACTTGCCAGTGAAGGCCTTTTTATGAAACAGGCTTATGCAACGGCTGTTATACTTGTTGTAATTGTAATTGCCATTAACGCGGCTTCTTCTTATTTGGCACGTAAATTGATGAAAGGGAACTGAGATGGAAGATAAAATTACTATACAAAACCTCGATTTATATTACAGCGAATTTCACGCATTGAAGGATATCAACATGCATATCCGTGAAAAAGAAATCACTGCATTCATCGGGCCTTCCGGCTGCGGAAAATCCACCTTGCTGCGCTGCCTGAACCGTATGAACGATTTGGTTGAAGGCTGCCGTGTAACAGGCAAAGTTTTGCTTAACGGCGATGATATTTATCTGAATGACGATGTTAACATGCTCCGCAAACGCGTAGGCATGGTGTTCCAGAAACCGAACCCGTTTCCGATGAGCGTTTATGATAACATTGCTTTCGGTCCGAGAACCCATGGCATTCATTCCAAAAGCAAACTGGATGATATTGTTGAAGATTCTCTGCGCAAAGCAGCCATCTGGGACGAAGTAAAAGACCGCCTTGACAAAAGCGCGCTGGGCTTCTCCGGCGGCCAGCAGCAGCGCCTGTGCATTGCACGCGCCCTTGCCGTACAGCCCGAAGTGCTTTTAATGGACGAACCTACCTCCGCCCTTGACCCGATTTCAACTTTAAAAATTGAAGACCTTGCAGTAGAATTAAAACAGAATTATACTATTGTTATAGTAACGCACAATATGCAGCAGGCAGTGCGTATTTCCGATAAAACAGCCTTCTTCCTTCTGGGTGAGGTTATTGAGTTTAATGACACTGAAACGCTGTTCAGCAATCCGAAAGAGAAAAAGACGGAAGATTACATTACAGGGAGGTTCGGCTGATGGTAAGAAGCAGATTTATGGCACAGATGGAGCAGCTCAATACGGAACTTATCGTAATGGGCACCCTGTGCGAAAACGCTCTGGAAAAAGTTGCAAATGCGCTTGAGAACCCTACTGACGAAGTATCAAGGGACATAATTATTTTAAGCAAAAAAACCGAAGAAAAAGAAAGAGAACTGGAAAACATCTGCATTAACCTGCTTTTGAAACAGCAGCCGGTTGCTTCCGACCTGCGCCAGATTTCTTCCGCTTTAAAAATGGTAACGGATATGCGCCGTATCGGCGAAGTAGCAGGCAATATTGCCGAAATTTTAAGCCAGGATAATTTAAGAATGGACTATGACACAAGCATTCTTAAAAAAATGGCTGCCGCTACCAAAAAGATGGTATCCAATACTCTGGATGCTTTTGTAAAAAGCGATATCCGCACCGCGCAGCAGGTTGAACGTGATGATGACCAGGTTGACGAATTGTTTGCCCAGTCCAAACATGAGCTGATTCAGATTATTCGCAATTCTCAGGACAGCGGCGAACAGGCTATTGATTATCTGATGATTGCCAAATATTTTGAAAAAATCGGTGATCATGCTGTAAATATCTCGCAATGGGTATTGTTTATGATAACCGGAACGCTTGAGGAGGACAGCATACATGATATTTTGCGTGGAGGACGATCCTAATATCCGCGAACTTGAAGTTTATACTTTAAAATCTACCGGTTTTCCGGCGTTGGGGCTGGAAAGCGGCGATGAACTTTTTAAAGCGCTGGAAACCGTATTGCCGCAGCTGATAATTCTTGATATTATGCTGCCGGGCGAGGACGGTATGGCTATATTAAAACGCCTGCGCCGTGATAAGCGCACTGCGGACATCCCTGTTATCATGGCTACAGCCAAAGGTTCGGAGTTCGACAAAGTACACGGGCTTGACAGCGGTGCAGACGATTATATTGCCAAACCGTTCGGCATGATGGAAATGGTATCGCGTGTTAAAGCGGTGCTGCGCCGTTATGTAAAAGAAGACAAATCGAGCGAACTTACCAACGGTTCCATTACCATGGATATTGCACGTCATATGGTTTTTGTAAACGGCGAAGAAGTTGTGCTGACTTATAAAGAATTTGAAGTTCTGCATAAGCTTATGGAACGCCCGGGACAGGTTTTTACCCGCGAACAGCTTTTAACCGATATCTGGGGCTATGATTTTGCAGGCGAAACCAGAACCGTCGATGTGCATATCCGCACACTCAGGCAAAAACTCGGCAGCGCCAGTACGGTTATTGAAACCGTGCGCGGCGTTGGCTACCGTATAGGTGCGGAGCATGAAAAATAAAATTTTCCGCGCGCTGGTGGCTCTGGCTGCAATGGCAGTGCTTGTGGCATCGGGCTTGATAACTTTCCTTGTTTCGCAGGATTATTTTAACGAAACAAAAAAAGAACTTGCACAGGAAGCACGCTATATCAGCATGGGGCTGGAAAGCGGCGGCAATGACTTTTTAAATAAAATTGCAGCCGAAAACGGCAGCAATGTGCGCATAACGCTTATAGACAAAGACGGCATAGTGCTTTTTGACAATCAGGCGGAAGCCAAAACGCTTGAAAACCATGCCATGAGGCAGGAAATTATGGAAGCAGTTGCCGTTGGCGCGGGCGAAGCAGAGCGTTTTTCGGATACGCTTGACAAAACAACGTATTATTATGCCGTACGCCTTGAGGACGGTAAAATACTGCGCCTTGCACGTACTATTGACAGCATTTACAAATCGGTGCTGCAAATGCTGCCAATAATGGGCGGCATTGTAATTGTGGTTGCCTTTTTGGCAAGCATTGTGGCGCGCAGGGTTACGTTTAACCTTATTAAGCCTCTTGACCAGGTTAACCTTGACGAGCCGCTGGACAACGAAACCTATGATGAGCTGGCTCCGTTTTTAACGCGTATAGCCAAGCAGAAACGCCAGCTGAGCAAAAATCTTAAAAAGCTGCGCGGCAAACAGGAAGAACTTACCATTATTACCAATAACATGAATGAGGGGCTTGTTTTGTTAAACGGGCAGCAGAATGTGCTGTTTATTAACGAAAGCGCGGCTAAAATTTTTGGCTTCAGCGCTAAAGAGGTTATTGGCAGAAATATTTTAACTGTTGACCGTGCGCAGGAAGTACAGGACCTTTTGCAGAAGGTTTCGCAGGCAGGTAAGGGCGAAGGGCTTTACGAAAAAGACGGGCATTTTTACCAGCTTTCCGGCAGCAGCGTAAACGGCAGCGGCAGCGTTATTTTAATTTATGATGTTACCGAAAAAATGACAGCCGAAAAACTGCGCCGCGAATTCAGCGCCAATGTTTCGCACGAACTTAAAACTCCGCTCCAATCTATTTTGGGCTATGCCGAGATAATGAAAAACGGCCTTGTAAAAGACGAGGACAAGCAGCGCTTTTTGGAACGCATCCACGCCGAAGCGGGCAATATGATAGAGCTTATTCAGAACATCATGGAGCTTTCCCGCCTGGACGAAAACAAAACGCTGGATGAGTTTGAAGATGTTGATTTGCTTAAACTTGCGCAGTCGGTAACTTTACGTTTGAAACATAAAGCACAGACCAAGGGCGTAACGCTTAACGTAAGCGGCAGCAGCGCATGTGTTTGCGGCGTGCAGTCTATTTTAAGCGAAGTTTTGTATAACCTTGTCGATAATTCGATAAAATACAACAAAGACAACGGCAAAGTTGATGTTAAAGTGCAGGACGGCAGCGAAGAAGTAACCGTCAGCGTAAGCGATACCGGCATTGGCATTGGCGCAGCCGACAGGGAACGCGTTTTTGAACGCTTTTACAGAGCGGACAAGAGCCATTCCAAAGAAATTGGCGGCACGGGGCTTGGGCTTTCCATAGTAAAGCACGGCGTGCTGTTCCACAAAGGCAGGGTAGAGCTTGAAAGCGAACCCGGTGTTGGTACAACGATAACTTTTATTCTGCCTAAAAAACGGCAGTAATTTTGAAATTCTCCATTTTAAAAGACAGCAGTTTAATTTGGCTGCTGTCTTTTATTTTTTTGCTTGTCAAATATAAATTTTTTGGTTATAATGTTTAAGTAACTTAATAGGACTGTTCGGAACCATCCAGTCCCTAAACAAAACTACGGGCGTGTGCCGCATAAGCGGCCTTTATATTGTTATGCAATCCGTCTGTAGCCAGACGGATTTTTTATTTTACGGAGGCATAATTTTGAAAGCACTGGTATTATTAAGCGGCGGGGTAGACAGTACAACCTGCCTTGCCGTTGCCAAAGAAAAATACAGCGAGGTTATCGCGCTGGCATTGTATTACGGGCAAAAACACAGCAAGGAACTTGCGGCGGCGGAAAAAATAGCAGCATATTATAATACGCAGCTGATAAAACTTGATTTAACGCCTGTTTTTGCGTATAGCAACTGCTCGCTTTTGCAGCAGTCAACCGAAGAAATTCCGCATGAATCTTATGCCGGGCAGATTAAAAAGCAGCACGGTGAACCGGTATCTACTTATGTGCCTTTCCGCAACGGCGTGTTTTTAAGCGTAGCCGCAAGCATTGCACTGGCGCAAAATTGCAGTGTTGTTTATTACGGCGCCCATGCAGATGACGCGGCAGGCAGTGCTTACCCGGATTGCAGCAGCGATTTTAACAATAAAATGAATGAAGGCATATATATCGGCAGCGGGCGTAAGGTTCAGCTTGCCGCGCCGTTTGTAAATTTAAGCAAAAAAGATATTGTGGCAACAGGCCTGCAGCTGAAAGTGCCTTACGAACTTACATGGAGCTGCTACTGCGGCGGCGAAAAACCGTGCGGCAGCTGCGGAACCTGTATCGACAGAAAAGCGGCCTTTGCGGCAAACGGAGTGCAGGACCCCTTAAAATACGAAGATTAAAAGGAGATTTATATGAAAAGATACACACAAACACAAAAATTAACTATTGCCGGTATTTGCATAGCCTTGTACATTGCGGTAATGATGTGCACGCAAACTTTTGCCTTTGGGCAGTATCAGGTGCGCATTGCAACAGCCATGTATGGCTTAAGTGCAATTTTTCCGTTCTTAATTGTGCCGTTTGGCATAGCCAATGTTATAAGCAATACCATTATGGGCGGGCTTGGGCCTCTTGATATGATTGGCGGCGGCATTGTAGGTATTGTTACCACTTCTGTTATCGTGCTTGCAAAAAAATACGGCTGCGGCAACTGGTGCATTTTGTTTGCCATAACTTTAATTCCCGGACTGGGCGTACCGGTTTGGCTTTCCGTGCTGCTCGATTTGCCGTACTGGCTGCTGGCATCTTCTGTGCTTGTAGGGCAGTTTGTATGCGGCCTTGCCGGAGCAGCGCTTGTAACTGCGCTTGAAAAATCGTTTGCCGTAAATATTGCGGCGGAAAGGAAATAAACATGACATCTGGAAGAACCAAAGAAGAATTACAGGGCGTCGGCCTTTTAGGGCATAAAACCAACTATCCAACCGATTATGCGCCGCAGGTTTTGGAATCGTTCATTAACAAGCATCCCGGCAACGATTATTTTGTAAAATTTAATTGTCCGGAATTTACCAGCCTGTGCCCGATGACAGGACAGCCTGATTTTGCCACCATTTATATTTCGTATGTGCCGGATATGAAACTTGTGGAAAGCAAATCGCTGAAGCTGTATTTGTTCAGCTTCCGTAATCATGGTGATTTTCATGAAGACTGCGTAAATATTATTATGAAAGACCTGATTAAGCTGATGGAGCCCAAATATATTGAAGTTTGGGGCAAATTTACCCCGCGCGGCGGCCTTTCTATCGACCCATACGCAAATTACGGCAAACCCGGTACCGAATGGGAGGAAGTTGCCAAAAAGCGCATGCATTTCCACGATATGAACCCGGAAATTGTAAATTACAGAAAGTAAAATATATAGTTTTTAGCTAAAGTTTCATAAGAGCGGTATTAACCAAATTTTTGAATGTTACTTCATTTGGTAAATACCGCCCTTTTTGTGTTTGCGTTTTCAAAGTTTAATAGTTGAAATTTAATTACAATAAAGTTGCTTTGCATAGTTTTCTATAAAACGGTGATGATATAACAGATAAACAGCCCGGTAACCGTAATGCTGAATGCACTGTCAAAACTGCGGCGGCTGAATTTAGGGCACTCTGTAAGAGAGTCCGGTTAGTATTCCGGACGGAATCGGAGGAGCCGCAGCATTTTGATGCGTTTAGCAGAATGGTTACCTGGCTGATTATTGTTTGAAACAATATGCTCCTAAAATTTTACTGCGCCTTAATATCTTTTTACTTCTTTTTTTGCGCCTAATGTGGTACAATATTTACAAATAAGGTACTCTTATTTGTTTTGTTTAGAAATCGTGGGACTTAAAAAGGACCACGAGGGACAAAACCTGATGGGTGAAGGCTTATGGATAGTATTATCAATTTACAAAAGAAAATTGTTCCCGAACTGACCAACCTTTTGGTGCAGCGTTATCAGATTCTGCGCCAGGTCAGCCACGAACACCCGATTGGCAGGCGTGCTTTGGCAGCAAGGCTTGGGCTGAGCGAAAGGGTTTTGCGCGCCCAGGTCGATTTTTTAAAAGGCTGCGGGCTGCTTGTTTTTTCTTCGTCCGGAATGACGGTAACGGAGGAAGGCATGGATATTTTGCGGGAGCTTGCCGATTATGTGCGCAAATTGCAGGGGCTTAACTCTTTGGAACAGCTTTTATGCAGCAAGCTGAATATCGGCAGGGTGGTTATCATTCCCGGAGATTCCGACCAGGAAGAAGTTGTTAAGCGCGAGATAGGCCGTGCGGCCGCACGTATTTTAAGCAGGCTGCTGGGCGACGGCAAAAAGCATATTGTCGCTGTCAGCGGCGGTACTACAATGGCGGCGCTTGCTGCCAATATCAGCGGCAGCCACCCGCAAACAGTGGTTGTGCCTGCGCGCGGCGGCCTTGGCGATAATGTGGAATTGCAGGCCAATACCATTGCAACGGTGCTGGCGCAGCGTATGGGTGCATCTTACCGCCAGCTGTATGTGCCGGACAGCGTGAGCGAGGAAATTTTAAACAGTATTTTGGCAGAAGACACCGGCGTTAAAGCCGTTGTGGATATTATCAAGCAGGCTGATATTCTTGTGCATGGCGTGGGGCAGGCAGCTGTTATGGCGCGCCACCGCCGCATGGCACCGGAGTTTATTCAAAAACTTTTGGACGACGGCGCTGTTGGCGAGGCCTTTGGCCAGTACTGCGCGCTGGACGGCAGGCAGGTTTACATGACGAACAATGCCGGGCTGATGTTACAGGATTTGCCGAAAATAGGCACTGTTATCGGCGTTGCCGGCGGGCGCAGCAAGGCAGAAGCAATTTTATCGGTAATACGTGCTTCACGGCAGGATATTCTTGTTACGGACGAAGCTGCGGCGCACTGTATTGCAGAAATGCTTGAAGATTAAGTTATAAAGCACTTTTGTGCAAAAATAAATCATCATATATTTTAAAGGAGGATTTTATTATGACAAAAGTAGGTATTAATGGATTTGGCCGTATCGGCCGCAATGTTTTCCGTGCAGCATTCGGCAACCCCGATTTTGATGTTGTGGCTGTAAATGACCTGACGGACGCTGCAACCCTTGCACACCTGTTAAAATATGATTCCATTCATGGCACTTTTGACCATGATGTTACTGCCGAAGGCGAATATCTGGTAGTTGACGGCAAAAAAGTTAAAGTACTGGCACAGACCGACCCGGCTAAACTGCCCTGGGGCGAACTCGGCGTAGAAATCGTTGTTGAATCTACCGGCCGCTTTACCGAAGGCGCAAAAGCTAAAGCACATCTTGAAGCAGGCGCTAAAAAAGTTATCATCTCCGCTCCGGCTAAAGGCGAAGATATTACCATTGTTATGGGCGTTAACGAAGATAAATATGAAGCAGACAAACACAATATTATCTCCAACGCTTCCTGCACCACCAACTGCCTGGCTCCGTTCACCAAAGTTCTGCTGGAAAACTTTGGTATTGTAAGCGGCCTTATGACTACCGTTCACTCTTACACCAATGACCAGAGAATCCTTGACCTGCCGCACAAAGATTTGCGCCGCGCCCGTGCTGCTGCGCAGTCCATCATTCCGACCACTACCGGCGCTGCCAAAGCAGTTTCCCTGGTTCTGCCGGAAGTTAAAGGCAAACTGAACGGTTTTGCAATGCGCGTTCCTACCCCGAACGTTTCCATTACTGACCTGACCGTACTGCTTGAAAAAGATACCACTGCCGAAGAAATTAACGCAGCTCTTAAAAAAGCAGCAGAAGGCGAACTGAAAGGCATTATGGGCTACAACGAACTGCCGCTGGTTTCCCGCGATTACAACGGCTGCCCGCTCAGCTCCATTGTTGACGGCCTTTCTACCATGATGGTTGGCCCGCGTATGGCTAAAGTTGTTGCCTGGTATGATAACGAATGGGGTTATTCCAACCGTGTTGTTGACCTTGCCTGCTACATTGCCTCCAAAGGCCTGTAAGAAGGTGGAGTAATGGAAAAGAAAACCTTATGCGATTTAGAGCTTAACGGCAAAAAAGCCCTTGTGCGCGTTGATTACAACGTGCCGATGGATGCCGGAGGCAATATAACGGACGATACCCGCATTACCGCTTCGCTTGATACTTTGCGTTATCTTCTGGAGCATGGTGCTGCCGTTATTTTAATGGCTCACCTTGGCCGCCCGAAAGGCGAAGTAAACAAAAAGTATTCTTTGGAGCCGGTTGCCGCATATTTAAGCAAGCTGCTTGATATGCCTGTTGCTTTTGCGCATGACTGCATTGGCGAAGAAGCAGAAAAAATGGCTGCGGCTTTAAAACCGGGCGAAGTTTTAATGCTGGAAAACCTGCGCTTCCATAAAGAAGAAGAAAAAAATGACCTTGGCTTTGCCGAAAAACTTGCTTCGCTGGCCGATGTATATATTAATGACGGTTTCGGCGTTTCGCACCGCGCGCATGCTTCGGTAGAAGGCGTTACGCATTTTCTGCCGGCTGCCGCAGGCTTCCTGCTCGAAAAAGAAATTAAATTTATCGGGCGTGCCGTTACCAATCCGCTGCATCCTTATGCGGCAATTATCGGCGGCGCAAAAGTTTCCGATAAAATCGGCGTAATAGAAAACCTGCTTGACAAAGTTGACGTGCTTCTTATCGGCGGCGGCATGGCTAATACCTTCCTTGCCGCACAAGGCCATAAAATGGGCAAATCCCTTGTTGAAGAAGATAAACTTGAACTGGCGCGTGCCTTGCTTAAAAAAGCAGCAGAAAACAACGTTAAAATGCTGCTGCCGGTTGACCTTGTAATGGCTTCTGCCTTTGCGGCTGACGCCGATACAAAGGTTGAACGTGTTGAAAACCTGAGCCAGGACTACATGGCGCTTGACATTGGCCCGGAAAGCCGTTTGCAGTATGAAGCTGCTTTGCAGGGCGCAAAAATGATTGTTTGGAACGGCCCAATGGGCGTATTTGAAATGGATGCTTTTGCACATGGCACGGAAGCTGTTGCCGAAGCAGTTGCCAAGAGCAAGGCTGTAAGTATTGTCGGCGGCGGCGACAGTGTTGCCGCTATTGAAAAGACGGGCCTTGCTTCTAAAATAAGCCATATTTCCACCGGCGGCGGTGCGAGCCTTGAATATCTGGAAGGCAAAGTGCTGCCCGGAATCGCCGCATTGGATGACCTGCGCCGCAAAATGGTTGCAGGCAACTGGAAAATGCACAAAACAGTCGGCGAAGCGGTAGAACTTGCAGAAAGCATTGTGGAAGAAACGAACGGAACTTTAAACGAAGTTGTTATTTTCCCGCCGTTTACCGCATTGGAAACCGTTGCCGATGCTATCGACGGCAAACATGTCGGCTACGGCGCGCAGGATATTTTCTGGGAAGATGAAGGCGCTTACACCGGCGCTGTTTCCGGCAAAATGATTGCCGATATCTGCGCTGAATATGTAATTATCGGCCATTCCGAACGCCGCACGCTGTTTGGCGACAACGAAGTAGCTGTTGCCAAAAAACTGCGCGCTGCCTACAGAAACGGCCTGAAACCTGTACTTTGCGTTGGCGAAAATGCCGAAGAACGCGCGGAAGGAAAAACCTCCCGTAAAATAAGCATGCAGCTGCAAAACGCATTAAAAGGCATTACCGCGCAGAAAGCAGAAAACATGGTTGTTGCTTATGAGCCTTTGTGGGCCATTGGCAGCGGCAATGCTGCAACGGCGGCAGATGCACAGGAAGTTGCCGTGCTTATCCGCAGCAAGATAGAAAAAATCTTTTCGGAGGAAGTTGCGCGCAAAGTACGTATTTTGTACGGCGGCAGCGTAACCGAAAAGAATGCTGCCGATTTTGTGCAGGGCGAAATTGACGGCGTACTGGTTGGCGGCGCTAGCCTGAAAGCAGACAGCTTCAGCGCTATTGTACGCAGTGTGTGAGGATAACATGAAACCTGTAATGCTTATGATTTTGGACGGCTGGGGCATTGCCCCGGCCGGGCCTTATAATGCGGCTAAAACAGCAAAAACGCCGGAGCTTTCCCGCCTTTTTGAAACTTACCCGCATACAAGGCTTTTAGCTTCCGGCAATGCGGTTGGGCTGCCGGAAGGGCAGATGGGCAATTCGGAAGTAGGGCATTTGAATATCGGCGCCGGGCGCATTGTGTACCAGGAACTGACGCGTATTACCAAAGCCTGCGAAGAAGGCACGCTGCTGCAAAACAAAGCGCTGCTTGAATGTATGGCGCGTGTAAAACAAAACGGCGGCGCACTGCATTTAATGGGGCTTTT
>ENA-OPCS01000227-OPCS01000227.1-human-gut-metagenome-genome-assembly--contig:-NODE-227-length-49453-cov-5.762743_pt1 | contig 49453 bp, 39 predicted proteins | sample MGYA00241256_ERZ501492 | MGnify/ENA primary metagenome ERZ501492 (study PRJEB25962, sample SAMEA2042512) | human gut metagenome | biome: human gut; feature: human-associated habitat; material: faeces... | reverse complement strand
CGTCGGCTTGCCGACGGCCAACAGCTTGTTCCGAAAGGCTAGCATCGCGCTGGTCAGCAGCCGGCGCTCGCCGGCACAGAGCACCAAGACCCGATCTCTTTTCCTTCGTCCGAACATGGCCGCACCTCAGCAGTAGACCAGTTCAGAGAAGACGATCTCCTCTGCGCGGCTGCGGATGGAGTTCATTCGTCCGACCCATTCCATCTGATCCGCAGCCTTCAGCTGCTCGGTGACGCCTCCGGCCTTCTTCATTTGCTCCACGATCCGGTCGAACATGGCCTGTGCCGACTCGCCGATCTCCGCGAGATGCGACTCCAGGGTCCCCGTCAGCAGCATTCCCGTGTAGATCCCGTCCATATGTGTGCGCAGATACCGCCTCCGCGCCGTTGCAAATCTGTTTTCCATACTGCGCCTCCTTCATATACGCATCGTTTTTGGTTTCTCTTCGCGTATATGATAGCCTCACGCCGCCACGGAGTCCAATGTGCAAAAATCAGATTTGCAGATTTGACATGTAAATATCGGCCGTTATCGAGCTAAGGAAAGATAAAAAACATGTATCTCTTTTCTGCTTTGTTTGACAGAAGAAGCCCTAAACTTATGAATGACAATGAAAACTTGAGCCATGTGCTAACGAAAACGTGAGCCGGGGTGACTATATCTTGAAATCGGCAGCTCATCATTAGCTCATTGGCGGAAATTGGGTCAATACTTCTGGATTGACCCAATTTCCTTACAATCATCCTATATTTGGTGGCCTGTCAAGGATGGCGAAGCCACTTGCCGTGTCCTTGATAGGCCACTAAATATAGGATACGTGGATCTGCAATTCGTGAGCGGACTGGCTCAAATTTTCGTTGGCGTTTACAAAACTACCATTGCACACCATCTACAGGCTTCGCTGCAATTATGAAGCAGCTTCCATCGTGCTTGAACACCTTTTTGATTTGCAGCCCTGCATCTACGCATAGCTCGGAAAGTGCATTTTCAGTAATTGGCGCATAAAAACAGTATTTTTTATTTGTTCTAGGAATTAACCATCCGTCAATAAATCTTTGAATATCAGCTCTTTCGTTGTATGTATTGAAATATGAATTCCGATATTGAGTTGAAATAAATAATACTCCAGAATCCTTCAAAACACTCTTTGCATTTTTCAGGATTTGCAGTCTTTCGATATAATATGGGACAGCAGATAGGACATTTGTACAAAAAATCGTGTCATATTGTTGATTTCTCCACTCTACCGAGTCGATTGAATAGATAGAAATCGCTTCATCATAAAAATCTAGAAGACGCATCATCTTCCCATTAATTATCTGACGTTTACTTAACTGCTCCAAAGAATCGATTGCCACTACTTTTTTTACCTGTTTAGAAAGAGGAATAGTGTATCTCAATTTTCCGCAACCATAATCTAATACTACCTCATCTGAAGAAAGGGTATTTATATATTTTAGCACCTGTTTATTTGGCTGCCGAGTCGATTTTGCTGCCAATTCCGACTCGATTATCCCATCATTTATCTTGTAATGCATTGATTATCTCTTTTTGCCTTTCCTCAGAACGCCATATTTCAGCAATTTCTAATCTCGTATATTTTATTGTTTGCCGTTTAATTAGCCACCGGATTACGGATAGTACGATTAATGCCACAAGCAACAATACCAGATTTGTCCAGGACCATTTTATAACAAGAAATGCTATCCCGACTAAGAGCAATATCAGTGTACTGTCGAGCAGTATCCAATACCAGCACCACTCATTAAGCGTCAGAATAATTGAGTGCGAATCAATAACGGGATTTGTAGAACTTGCATATTTATAGAACACTTGTGACATTATTGCATTTGTCGCTTTTTGATCTAGCGATTTTAGGTCTCGCTCGATCTTTGCTCGCTCAAGAAAACCATTTACAATTACTTTTTTGTCATAGTTAAACCTTATTCTCAAAAGGGACGCAAGTTTATCATGAATTTTAAAAATATGCTCTGCCATTCCAACACATAGCGGAATATAGAATAATGCCAGATTTAGTTTAATGCCAAACACTTCATATTTCGCTCCAAAAGAGATACTTTCCAAAAACAAGCGAAAATCCTCGTTCGCGCAAGACAATACATAAAATCCGAACAGAGATAAAGCAAAAACGGATTTTGATATTTTTTCTACCATTTCGCTGTATGTTTTCGGGGTACTAAATATCCACATGTAAATTCTCCTCAGTATTATTATGCATAGTGCACATAATCAGTGAAGCCCAAAATTTGATTCTAGCCAGTCGTTTAATATATCTACGCTATTGATTCCTGCAGAAATGAGTATATCGACGATATCCTTTCCTGAAATCACAACGATAGGATGCTGATCTTCAATAATCTCCTTATACGCTTGGTCGCCAACGAATGAGGTGGTTACAAAAATACCAAACTGACGGTGTTTGATTCTTGAAATCAGACGGGACGTTTCCTTGACGCCGACCGAATTGTTTAAACTATACCGCTTCGCTTCCAGAGCAAATTCTAATTCTACTCCTCCTGTTGCCAATCCAACTCGATACTGTCCCACTGCATCGCGCCCGCCATCGCGTGTCCGCCGTGTCTGTTCGATGCTCACTATGTTTGAATCCATGATTTGAACAAGTTTACAAGCAAACTGCTCAAAAGTATATGGGTCTACGAAGAAAGAAATAATATGTTCCAACATTGAGAACTCAAGCGTCCCACCGGTAGGCAATTGCTCGTTTGCTTTTCTATACTGGATTGGGTTCTTCTCAGTAATCAGTGGCGTATATTTCCCCTTATCGACCCACTCCTTCCATACTTTAGGAGCATATTTGCTTTGATAACCACATCCATGCTCTAAATCGGTCAACCATCGTGTGTCTATATACGGGACATCTAATATCGTAAAATTAGATTTATAGTTCTGATATCGTCCGTCTTTGTTTTGCGCCCACACGGATACCAAAGCATCTTGCGGACTCATTCGACAATCTCCAGGAACTGCGAGTCCGCTGAACATCACATCGCGGCCACAGTATTTCTGGAAAACAAATACAGGGGCGATTTGCTTTCTCAACCCAAGAGCAAGCTTTGAAAAAATATCTTGGAGGAAATCATTTCCGCCGAATTTGGTCTTCGTAAGTGGATTTCCTGCTTTTCGGTTGTCGCCCCAGTAAATGAATCTTCCCAATGTCCTATCCAGCTCATCTCTCCACTCAAGCTCTTCTCCGGTCGTATAAATGCAAACATAGGCAGCCGCCTTTGTCTTTTTGCCACCTTCGACCTTCATGCACTTCCGAAAACCACCGGAGTTCCCCACATGGAGAAGCTTCGATATGACTTCGCTGCTGATGTTTTTGTCGCTTCCACCCTCGTATACGGTATCAACAAAGAGGCCAGCACCATTAACTTCTTTAAATGAGATCTTATTTAGGGTCATCATTTGTTTTTTCTCCCTCGCATTTAATAGCGTCTATGATACTATCTGCACAGAACTGCAGCGATTTTATGACCTCTTTCTCCCAAAAGTGGATCGGCTTCCAACCCATTTCAAATAGCAGCAAATCGTTTCTTTTGTCGCGAGCTATGTTTTCTCCGATTTTTTCTATCCAGTATTCCTGATTTGTCTTTAAGCACTCTTTCTTTTGGTCCCAGTCTTTTCCGTGCCAAAACTCTCCATCCACAAAAACTGCGATCTTGTGTTTTAGAATAGCTATGTCGGGAGAACCCGGAAGTTTTCTATAGTTTTTACGATATCGTAGACCTCTTCTCCAGAGTTCTTTCGCTAAATCAGTCTCGGCCTTACTCGCTTTCAAGTGAACATTCGCCATGCGCTTAGATATCTCTGGCGTCGTTGATAGCTTCTGATGCTTCATAGGAAAGCCTCCATTAGGAATCATACTCGCTTGATGTGATAAGACCGCGCTTCCACAAACCAATCGTCAGATTCCATGACATTTGCTGCGGGATCCTGTATCATCTCTGGAACATATCCCGGCTCATCTATGCGGCCCAACTCCACAAGGTATAGGTAATACGAGTCACCTTTTAACTTGGCTACTTCGTATTCGTTTTTGGACCAGAAAAACCCTGAAGCAGACACGGCCTTGACCTCAATAAAGCGATCCGGTTCACGAGAATCACTAGAATTGAAAGAGACTATGTCATATCCCGCAGCAACATCTATTTCAGAGATTCGTTTGATGTTTTCGCATAAAGGAGGGCCTATTCGTTTCTTCTCGTACTCCACAACAAATATCTCTGCTTTTTCTCCGGCCAATTCGTTGTCTTCCAATTGCTTTTTAAGGCGTTCTAGGGAGAGCTGCTTGCGTCTGATTTTACAGTGCTTTGCAATTAGAGTATCGTATAATGGAGCAATATAGAAGCGTGTGCCTTGTGGGCCTCTTTGCGGAATCAGAAATCCTTGACTAATCAACACATTCCTCGCGCAGGAAAAAGAAAGCGGCAGTAGTTCGTTTTTGAACGCATAGCCACTCTGAATGGAATCATAGGAAAACATGGTTTGATCTATGGCTCCCCCCAGAAATAGTTGCTCAACGGTTGATTTGGTCAATTCTTCATTGAATACATCTTTGTTATCGAGGACTGGTTCAAAATCAGCTATAATCGTAAGTACATCTGCTTCTTTTTTTATCCATCCTAATGCAAGACAATAGCTGACTAAATCCTCAACAGACAGCTGCCTCTTTCCTGGAGCGTGAGAACAGATTACTTCAGCATCACGGATACTGACGCCGGTCCGCCCTATCACATCACAGAGGAAGAAAAGTAACCCGTCTTTGCCGCCGTGATAGTTAAGATTTTTTAGTTCTTCTAACATAATCTCTTATCAACGCCTTTATATCTTCGTCACCGAGATCTTCAGAGATGTTGTTGAACAGTGGGATCGGCATACTTTCCATGATTTCTGTCATCCGACGTTCTTTCTCTGACAACCTCGTATCGATGGTCTCGTCAACTGTATCTTGAGATAGGATATAGTAATAATTTGTGATCGTGCCAGGTTTGAGTCCATAACGATGGATGCGATCCTTAGACTGCACAAAGTGGGAGGCATTGAAAGACCGCTCAATATAGATTGCATTATGGCACGCCTTGTGCAAGGAGATGGACTCAGCAACAGCAAATGGATTCGCTATGATGACCTTGAAGGGGCAATCTGGATGCTGAAATGCCTTCACGATTTTCTCTCTCGTAAGGACAAACTCGTCATCATCGATCCCTTCACGTTCGACAGGAGTAGCACCATACAATTCTTGGCAAGGGATACCTGCACTTTCAAGATAGTGCTTCAACCCGTGGATCGTATGAATGAATGTTGCCCAGATAACCACTTTGCCGCCATCAGATATGATTTGCTCCACAAGTTGCCTGACAGCGATATATTTTGCGGGAATCTCGTTCGTTTCGTACTCGAGGATCGACTTTAGCACGTCTGAGTCGTCGATCGCTTGATACGCTTCTACAGGAACCTCTTCGTCCATAAAAAAGTCACATAACGGTGCTTTCAGCATAGCAGGATCGGATGCTGCCTGCATCAAACGGATAGTTCGCGCTTGGGCAAGCGCCGTCTTAAATCGAGAAGAAGTATCCGCAGCACCATCTGCCATGAATTCGTCCATGTACTTCTTTTCGATGAAGTCATATATCCTTTGCTGCAATGGACCCATAGGGACGAATACTGGCGGATGTACTGTCGCAGGAGGAATGTTCAAATCACTCTTCCGAATACGGATAAAGTAAGGAGAAATGTTGTCTATCAAACGAGTGACTCGTGCTGTATCTCCAGTCGCAGTAATATCGCGAAGCTGATTGACTTCGAATCCTAGCACATTTTTGTTCGGCCAAATGAACTTGAACATATTGTAGATATCCTCATATCCGTTTGGCGCAGGAGTACCTGTCAACACGATACGAGCCTTGCTATATCTGGACATGTCCAAAACTGCCTGGGCGATGATGCCACCAGACGAGTTCTTTGCCTTATGCGCCTCATCAAGAACGACCATGACCCTATTGTTCCTGAGGAAAAAGCCTATTTCGGACTGTAACGAAATCAAGGAAGCATAAGAAATCAGAGTCAACTCACATGGGTACCTTGAAATCAAATAATTCTGTTTATCGTTCTTAGGCACACCACCAACGAGTCGTTTAGACTTCGGAGCCCGTCCGAAGCACTCTTCATACTCTGCTTCCCATGGGCCGAAAGAACTCAAGGGGCCAACTATAAGGAGTCGGTCGATGTGCTTTGGGTCATCTTCCGGTAAATTGTGCAAATATGCATAGGCGCCATATACAATGCTCGTTTTTCCTGCGCCGGGGACAGAAAAGTTGCAAGCGTTCTGTGAAAACGCCATATGATACGCTGAAAGCAACTGAAGAGGATAAAGAGACCGCGCCGTTAGATTTGCGGCAACAGAGTCGGTAAAATCCTTGAATTCTTCTGCGTCGCAATCGTTGTTGCGTATGTGGAGAGCTTTCTTCGAGAATTCTGCAAAACGCCGCTCCTCTTCGTAATAATCGTGTATGACTTTTTCAGAACTATCGCTCTGAGCTTCTGTAAAGCCATATTTTGACAGCATAGCGCTGACATCGGACATTACATCAAAAGGCTCTTTTTCCCCGATGGGGATGGTGATATGATCCGCCTCCACCGCCGGGTGAAGATAATCCCGAACATATCTCCATGCGTAACGATGCTTCTGCAGGGCAGAAATGTCCCCTAAAAGATACACTTCGTTTTTCGCAGGATCGAAATCTATAGAGATATTAGCCACCATGTTCATCTCCGCTCTAGAATTTTCTTCATCTCCCAAGCGATTTTACTGATTTCCCGAACCATCTCCTCGATACGCGGATCCTCAGTAAAACTGTCTTGTTCGCAATCTACTGACTGAAGAGCACTAAGCGCACGCTCGATAAGATCAGCAGGTTTGTTCGCATCGCGCTTATCTTCTAAGCGCCTTGAAAAACGGTTGAGGTTGCCTTTAAGCTGCCCCTTAGCTTGCTCGACCCACGCGTTATCACGTTGTTTGAGCAGAAGACTTAAGTCTTCACCCGGGCAACGGCGCCTCAGCTCGTCGACGGTTTCCTCGTCTGCAGGAGTCTTTTCCTGATGCTGCTTTAGAAAATCATCCCACAAGTCTTTAAAGAAGAAGATGCTTCCGTCTTTACCCGTTTTAGCAATATCACGGAATTCTTTTCCCTCATATCGCGCCCGAATATAGTCAAAACAGACGAGTTTCAAATCAGAGATGTCTGAATCAGTATATGTCCAGTCAACATTTCTGACATTAGCGCCGCGTTTCGAGTATGAGTCTAAGTAGTTTTCTAAATCGACAAAGGGTCCTTCTGTTTTTTCAAGGCGAGTGTAAATCCCTTCATAATCGTACTCTTGCAGATATTCCTCCATAAGTGATAGTATCCGCAGCCATTCCTTGATTTGGCCAGGTTTTTCGCTCATAAATTCAGCAATGTCTTCATCGGAAAAGCCAAGCCGCTTGAGTTCTTTACACTTTAGGTATTTTTCGATGGGATTGTAGTCGAGCTTATCATCTTCACCCATCTGGTAGATAGTTTCAAGTTGCTGGATATCCTTTTCTTCCGCATCATCGGGGAGGATTATGGCCAGAAAATACCGACAATGTTCAACTTGTGTGTAAGAGAGGCCCATCTCATCATGTTGATGGAATAGCCTATTCAATAGCATCGCTCGACGGTTGCCATCAACAATGATGCCGTCCGATGTCACGATGCCGTATCTTTGCTGACCATTTTTTAACAAACTGTCCATGGTCGTCCTATTTCTATCCACCTTGGATTCATATAGGAATTTTTCGATGATTGCGCGATCTGTATCCAGCTCTGCATTCAAATCACCGTTCTGTCTCTCATAGGACAAGACATCGGAGCCGATTCTCCCATTGTATTTATTGTAAATCAGGTAGTCCAGGGGAATGCGCCAAACGATTTCCGTCCGCGTCGATCCTTTGTAGCGCAGAGGAATACCAGTCATTGCCTGATTGAACTGATTGGCTTTCAGTTCCTCTAGTTTTTCTTTTCTCGTTGCAGAATCCATTACTGTAACCTCCCCATATGTGTTACGACTCGTTTTAGAATCAGATATCCCGTGGCAATTGCTAACGGTAGTTTGGTGGGCTCATCATCAAATTGAACATAATCTTTTTGTTCTTCTGGCATGAATGTTGTTTCTATAAAGGCCTTCGTGTTTTCAAGCAGTTCATATGGCCCATAATACTTTTGCTGGCCACGGTCCGCTGTCGTCATACAGAAAACAGTTTGAAACGCATTCATGTTTGGAACGGCTTTTTTCGCCTGTTCGATAAATGTTCGAACTTGCTCTCTATACTGCGGGGGGATCGACCTCATCGTAACATTGGGCTTGTATACGCGAGCTTTATCCTTCCCCTGGCTGTAATGGATTTCCGTCTCCCACCTGTATTTTCTGTTCTTAAAATCTGACCGATAATTTGTGAGTTCCACACGATATGCATCAATAATCAAGTAGGGAATATGATATTTGAATTTTGATGTTTCCCGCTTCGGTTGCTCTTCCCTGATTTCAAATGCGGCTCCGTTAAGGTTAACGAAGTGGAGCTGCTCATCATCTGGTGTATGTTGGATCGGGATATACTCCGCAGGGATAGGCTCATTCGCTGCAGTGGCAATTGCTACTGCAACTGCATATGAAAGCTTTGGCGGAACGGCGTTGCCGACAAGAGTGTGCTTTACACCTTTTGATTCGCCATAGAACCAGTAATCTATCGGGAAGCTCATCATACAAGCAGCTTCTCTCACCGTGGGGAGACGATACCGGCCTTCTCCGTAGCCTAGAATCATCGCTTCCCTGGCACTTGCAGTCATAGTCGCCATTACAGTTCTTGCTGGCTTATCAAGGTTTTCGGGAAAGGACATTTTACCCATATATCCCTTGTCTTGCTTCAACCGTTTTGCCGTTTTGCACTCGAACGCCGCCAGTTCATATATGTAATGCTGATCAGTGACTTGTTGTGCTTCCAGCGTGAAATCAGGATAATTGATATCTGTAATTGGCCCGTTATCTGCTCTCAATGGATCTCCAAGCGAATCAAGAACTTGTCTTAAAGTGGTTATATTATTGTCGGTTTTGGTTGCTACAGGCCTTGGAAACTCTCCGCAGAGATATCTTTCTCTGTTTGTCGGCGCACCATAGTATTTTGCATTATATTTCCCAGACGCGCCATCTTTTGGCCTCAATACGAAATCGCCATCAAGTCCAAAATCGGCAGCAGTATACTCGTCTTTGATGTAATCCTTGACCGCTGGAACATTCTCCAAAACCCAATAGCGGAGGACTGACCCTTGTTTGAATTTCTTTCGGGCAACAATTTTAAGATATGCCTCGATCAGCTTTATACCGAGTTCCTTATCTGCATTTCCCGACTTATTTGAATGTGAAAACGACTGACACGGGGGTGAGCCAATAATGACTTCGGAATCAGGGACCAAAGCTTCAAATTCATCATCCGGGAGATTTGAAATCCGGATGACATCATCTTGAATCACGTTTGCACCGGGCTTGTTTCCTTTGTATGTGTTGACTGCCGGCGCCCATTTATCGACAGCAAAAACGATTTCAAATCCCGCTTGGCGAAAGCCTTCTGAAAATCCTCCGCCACCGCAGAAAAAATCTGCGACTCTCATGGTGTCTTCTCCATTTCTAATATATCTATTGCCGACAAAAACTTGTGAATAATACAATTCACTGCTTAATTAGATAGTGTTTTCCCGAACCTCTGCCAACTACGTTAATAAGTTCCATATTGCGCATCTGCTTCATGAGTTCAAACGCGCGCGTCTTTTTGATTTCCAGCAAAGACTGGACTTCTTCGTCCGTGATGTGGCCGTGCTCAGAGATATAGTCGAGCACCTTCTGCATCTGCGCGGTCACCGGCGAAGCCTGCTTCGGCGCGGCGGCGGCCACGGCGTTCATATTGGGCAAAACAATTTTGAACGTATTGGGAGTTACTTCGATTTGCGGTTGTTCGGGGCAATCGGCATACAGGTTGAATATTCTGCGAATGCCGGTGCCGTAACTTTCAATCAAGCGCAGACGATGGAACACCTCGGCAAGATTCTTGTTTCTGGGCTGAGAGATGCCGGAACGAATATCGTCTGGGGAAAGGCCGGGAAGAAGACCGCCGAGAGAAATAAACTCCATTTTATGGTCGGTGACATTAATTATGATACTGCCACTAAAGCTGTAATCGCGATGGACAATCGCATTAAGCAGAGCCTCACGGATAGCTTCTTCAGGATAATCCTGCTTATCCGTCCGTATCACACCTTTGATTACTGAGCTCGTTTTATTGCATAGTGCCAAATAGTTTACGGCGTCTTCAAATTGCTTAAATATCGAACCCGTGAACTCCTTGCTATCCCGAAACACGGTACGGGCATCATCGCTGAACACAGCAATTTTTGTTGTGTGTGCGCACTGATCGGAGAGGAGCAAGGCAAGATTGGTATAAATGCCGTCTTTCTTTTGTGTAATACCAAGAGACCGATATTTTTCTGCACCCCATTCCACGCCGTAAAGCTTGAACGCTCTTTGGGCCGCTTCAAAAGTCAGCTCCTGCTCCATGGAGCGCATTTCCTCAAACGTATCGCCGTCGCTTTCCTTGATCATCTGACGGATCTGCTCGGGGGACGCCGGCACGCTGGAGGTGCCCTGGCGCACGTAAACACCGCTGGGCTTCAGGCCTTTTCCTTTGAGGTAGTAAGGCTTGTTGGAGCCCTCGCTTACCGTAATGCGTACCACCTTGTTTTCCTGGATCGTGAAGCGCACAAACATTGTGACATCCGGCATAATGGCGTCACGGATGCCGTTGGTGATACGGGTATATTCCTGATCCACATCAGTCAGTCCAACAGCGTTGCCGTTGTTGTCGATCCCGACGTACACAATGCCTCCGTCCGTATTGGCGAAGGCAATTACTTCTTTATAGATATCCTCGGTAAACTGAGATTTGAATTCGATGTTCTCGGTCTCAATATTCATCGGAGCGCCTCCTCATAAGAAGTCTGACTATATTATACTCACAAAATTCGCTTTGTCAACCGGAATGAGCGAATTTTCTGCGAATATTCACTTATTCAATGTGAACAATCAGTGTGTTCGTCCCCAAAAAGGAATACAGATCTTTTCTGGAATCAAAAAAAGACCTCCTCTGCGTAAGCAAAGGAGGCCTCAATGGATTGAGTATCCACTTTTCAATGGATTTTGATGCTCTGAATACACACTTTTCAATAGAAAAACGGCGCTAAAAAACGCACTTTTCAAATTCTGCCGCTAATCCTTTCAGGAATTGCGTAGCAATACTCGAAAAAACAGGCATCGGGCCACTGAATTCATCAGCGGCTCGCTGCCTGTTATTACATATAAACATTTCCGATAACGGCAAAATTCTGCCAGATTAGATCGTATCATCTGTTGATTTTTGCCGATAATGTGCTATACTATATCTAGGATTGGAGGTGTAGCATACGATGGAGTTTATCTCTGTTTCGGAGGCCGCAAAAAGGTGGGGCGTTTCTGAACGCAGCGTGCGGAATTACTGTGCCCAAGGCAGAATCACCGGAGCTTTTTTGACGGGAAAAACCTGGAACATTCCCACAACCGCCGAAAAGCCCGACCGCCTCAATAAGCATGTAGACATGCCGAAAACACTGCTGGACGTACTGCTGGCAGAAAAGGTAGCAAAGCTTCATGGCGGAATCTATCATAGAGTTCAGATCGATCTGACCTATAACTCCAATCACATCGAGGGCAGCCGACTGACCCACGACCAGACGCGCTTTATCTTTGAAACGAACACGATCGGCATGTCTGACGGTGCGGTAAAGGTCGATGACGTTGTGGAAACCGCCAATCATTTTAAGTGTATTGATATGGTCATAGACAGCGCCGCCCACGTACTCAGCGAGGTCTTCATCAAGCAGCTGCATGCGACGCTCAAAAGCGGAACGTCTAACTCCCGGCAGGACTGGTTTGCCGTAGGCGATTATAAAAAGCTTCCGAATGAGGTCGGCGGAATGGATACCGCCCAGCCGGAAGAGGTTGCTTCACAGATGAAAAAGCTGCTGTCAGAATACAACGCCAATAAGGAAAAATCCTTCGATGATCTGCTTGATTTTCACTACCGTTTTGAGCGGATTCACCCGTTTCAAGGCGGCAACGGCAGAGTCGGTCGGCTGGTCCTGTTCAAGGAATGTCTGCGAAACAACATCGTTCCGTTTATCATCGACGAGGACACGAAGCTGTATTACTATCGCGGTCTGAAGGAATGGGAACGGGAGCGAGGCTATCTGCGAGACACATGCCTAGCGGCGCAGGATAAGTTTAAGAAGTACCTGGACTATTTCAGGATACCGTATGATAATTGAGCATGCTTGCGCATTACAGAGGTAAGGTGATCGAATGACTTACAAACGTATTTCCGATATGACACCGACAGAATTTGAAAGATGCTGTTTGGATATTCTATCCGGTTATGCTGAGGAGGAACATCTAAACGGATTCGAAATCACGCACAATAAGATAATTAAGGCGTCTGATGGAAGATACCAGATTGATGTGTATGCCGAATTCACGGCTATGGGGGCTCGGTTTAAGATATTATGTGAGTGTAAAAAATACAAATACCGCGTTGGCAGGGAGAAGGTTGCGGTTTTACATCGGAAACTAGATAGCATTGGGGCCCAGAAAGGTATTCTTATTTCAACAAGTGATTTTCAAAGCGGCGCACTCGAATATGCCAAGGCGCATGGGATTGCTTTGATTAAAGCTGAAGATTATCATTTTGAATACCTTTCCCACTCCAACGGGCAACCAGAAAATGAGGATGATCCATTTCTTTATGCTGAAAAACACATGCCGACTTATGTCGGTTTGGACTGCACAGTCAATTCGAGTGAACCTCACAAAGTGTTCCCGACAAGAGCAATGATACGGGAATTGCTTCTTGAAGAGAACAAAAGAATTAGCGAAGCGTTGGGGATTGAGCGAAGTATTGATTTATGAAATCATAGAAGGCTTTTCTTTATATAACCCACTCATAGAAGCCTTGATATCATACGTAGAATACTATCCAAATCTGATAGTAGGATAGAATCATAGTGGATCATGAAGAGCAGAAAGAGCGAGAGGCTTTTGCCTCCCGCTCAGTCTGGTAGAGCTATTCACTTTTTCTGCCAACCGTTACCGGGCTTCTGCGTAGGCGGCAATCTGTCACCGGGATCAATGTGGACAATTCTAGGATCATCCACTTTCCCGCCGCGAGGGCCTACTTCAACATAAGTTCCTGGACGCTGGTTGTCAGTGCCGGGTTTAATAGGTTTTGCCATTCGGTGTACCTCCTTCCTTTGAAGATACACGTGTTATACCATATATATGGTTAAATGTCAAGCGCTAACACAATATATTGTGTTCTTTGGATAGTTATTCCTCCAACAAGCTCTCAAACGGCGCGTCGTCGCTCAGAAAGGTATCCATCATGAACCTTGCACCCAGGCGGAAGCCGGTGATGAAGGTGTCCAGCTCGGATTCGCCCATGAATTCGGCGTAGACGTTACAGAAGCGGAGGAACAGCGCCTTGTTCTCTCCGGCGAGCTGCTCGGTGAGCTTTTCCTCCAGATCGTTCAGAGAGTCGGAGACCTTTTTCACAGGGCTTTGGGGGTGGTAGCTGCGATCCTGTGGGTCGATGTTGCCGTAGTACAGCTCCTCAATGATATTTCCCCTCATTGCCCGTCACTCCATTTCTGCAGCTCCCAGAGCCGGTCGATGTGGCGGCGGGATTTGCGGGTGGTTGCGTTGTGCTCGTCTGTGGAGAGCCAGTCGATCAGGTAGCACTTCGGGATCATGTACTTGTGCTGCAGCGCCAGGGCGCGGAGCTTTCCGAACCGGATCCACTCACAGACCGTGTGGCGGTTATAGCCGGTGAAATCCACGATAGCGGTCACGTCGATCACGTCCGGATAGTCGGCGAGCTTGCTTTCATAGTAGCGCCGCGTCTTCTGCGGATCGTTGGGGAGGGGCGGCTGAATGCGGATCTTGTAGGGCTTTACGTCCTCATTCCCGTATTTGTACCAGCTGGTGGGTACGATGTACCGGCTGGGGTTGACCTCTCGGTTGATCATAAAGTCGATGACGTCGCGTTTCTTGATGGCGTAGCAGCGGGTTTTCTTCCCGGTGCAAACATGGGGAATCAGATTGAACTGCAGCAGATAGTGCGCCGTCCGCTTGCTGATATGGCAGACCTTGCGCAGCTGCTCCTTGTTCATGATTTCCGGGTATTGTGCGAGTTCCTTTACATCGTATGTCATGACGAAGCTCCTTTCTGTTTTTCGGTCCGAAAGGGTGCTTCATTGATGCTGCCGGGGTCTCTGTTTTCTTGCCTGACCTCTTGCAAACGCGCAAGAACGGAGGCATTTTACGCAAGAACGCGGTTTTATTTGAACTCTGGGCTGGTTCAAATCAGCTCTGGCCGAAACGGGTCGGAATGTCCGCAATCCCTTGCGGCGTCTGGGTTTCCAGCCTTTCACAAAGCGGCCTGAAACGACCTGCTCCAGAGGTGAATCTGCCAAAGTCTTACAACACTCGAAATCAGGTAGTCGCGCAAGCGGCTCGTGGGTTCGAATCCCACCCTGTCCGCCATAAGTCCACCGTAATTTTGATAGAATTACGGTGGACTTTTCTATGCCCGAAAACCGCTTGAGATAAGGCTTTTCGATAGAAAAATTCGCAAAGATATGGTATAATATTTTTGAAATAAAACGAAAAATCGGAACTTAGGAGAGATATAATGAAAATAGCGAATGGAATGCAGTTTGTAAATGACGAAGCTGTCATTGGGAAATGGAATAATATCGGTTGGATTGAAAATACATATTGTACTTCGCTTGACGGATTAAATGAAAAAAGCGGTGAATATGATACAATATACTTTTTGCCGAACGGTGAACCGTACTGGATATTTGAAGGCTGGACAAAAGGCGTTCTTTTAATTCATTACGGCGGTAACGAGCCTATTCTTACATACAAATACGATATACAAGTAATTGACGGCAAGGAATATCTGTTTTTCAGACTAAAAAACAAAACCGAGATTTTTGTCAAGTTCAATTCAAAGCACTATACAAAAGCGACTCTCGGCAGGCACGATAACATTGAACTTCCGTTTGTTTATGATGAGCGTATAACAGGAAAATGGAAGTCTGTTGGTTTTGTTGATACAATGGAAAGCTTTTCACCAAACAATACTTGCGACGATCTTTATCTGAAAGAAATCTACTTCTTCTCTGACGGCAGATTGGAACAGACTACTATGGACGAGGTGTGGCACGATAAATGGACAAAAGGCTGCGTTATTAACATACATCGCACAACTGTTGCTGCTTATGAAATAAAAACTATAAACGGTACAGAGTATTTATTTATGGAGTGGAAAATGGGAAACTATATCTATGGCGATAAGGAACCCGATTTTTATGTGTTTGTCCGTGCATAAGAACACAGATGTTTGACTTTTTGCATTATTGTCAAAAGTTTCATTTTATGATACAATCGGTTTGATGAAACGAATTTTTTCAGGGGTTACGGATATGAAAAGAGTGCTTATATTAAACGGTGAGGGTGCGGCTTTAGAAAAACATTGCAATCCGAAGTGTTCTTGAATATTTCGGGTACATTGTAACTATGTACAACATAGGCAGACCGCAGGATTACTTTGATGTATTCGGCGGAAAGCTATATTTAAACTATGACTATTTAATTATCGGATGTCACGGTGACGGCGGAAAGATAATCGTTCCGATTTTAGGGGAAAATGTCTATTATCCGAATGAGTGCCGGAATAATATCGGTTATGAAGAATTACAAGGTTCGGTAAAAATCAAGGATAAAACCGTTATATGCACCGGATGCACCACAGGTGCCGGAGATCTATGCAAAGCGTTTAATCGAAATAACAATATCTTTGTTGCTCCTGCGGATTATATCGAAGGCAACAGCAGTCTGTTGTTTATTGTGAACCTGTTTTATCATTTGTCCAACGGATCGAGTTTTAAAGACAGCTTTGCTGCTGCAAACAGTATTGATAGTGAAACCCAACTGTATAACTTTTATTCTTGATATTTTTATTATAAGGATGGTAAGTTCCGATTTACTTCAAGCGGCGGCGTGTCACCCACAGCCTCGAAATCATGAGCTGCCCCATCTAAACAAAGAAATGCCGCAATTCATCGGCTTTCTGTCAAAGACACGTTTCTCCGCCCGAAGCTCATTACGCATTCAAATATGCAACCTCACTTTTACAGCAAAAAAATCAAGACAGCGGGCGTGCCTCTGCCTTGATTTTTTATTTTCGCGGACTCGCATATCACTCTTTGATTTTGGGATACAGCTCCGCCCATTTCGAATATTTTTCACCGTAGTATTTCGTGAGCTTGCCGTCGGGCAGAACGCGAGTGTAGCCTGACTTGACGCCGCTTCTTAACCGCTCATAGCCGTCCTCCGGCAGGCAGGCTCTTGCGCCCAACAGTGCGGCACCCAAAACGGCTCCGTGTTCAACCTCGGGAAGCAAAAGCTCGATGTCCAGAACAGATGCGATGATTTTCACCCATTCTTTGTTTCGCGTGCCGCCGCCGCAGATTTTTGAAGTCTCGATATGTATTCCGAGATCCCTGATGATATCGAGATTTTGCTTTATCGCAAAAGCGACGCCCTCCAATACGGCAAGGGTCATCTCGTCTTTTGTCGTATTGAGCGACAGGCCGAAAAATGCGCCGCGAATATTCGAGTCGTTTATCGGCGAGCGCTCGCCCATGAGATAGGGCAGGAACATGACCCGACTTTTGCCGATATATTCGGAGAAAGCTCCGTCATACGACGATTTCGTTATATTTTCGACCCACCATTTTTGGCAGCTTGCCGCGGACAAAATGCAGGCGAGATAATGATATTCGCCCGTCGCGGAGCAAAATGTGTGTATCGCTCCGCTCGGCGCATAGTTGAACTCGTCGCTTGCAACGAAAATCGTGCCCGATGTGCCGAGTGAAATATTGCAGTCTCCGCTTTTAATTGTATCCGTTCCTACGGCGGATGCCGCATTGTCGCCCGCTCCGATAACGATTTTGACGTTTTCGTTCAGTCCCAGCTCGTCGGCAACGGATTTTTTGAGCGCTCCTACCGTCTGATAGCTCTCATACACCTTCGGCAGATTCTTTTCGCTTATGCCGAGCACGGACAGCATGGTCTCAGACCAGCAGCGGTTTTTCGTGTCAAAATACAGTGTGCCCGCCGCATCGGAGCAGTCGGTCGCAAACACTCCGCTGAGCCTGTATGCCACATAGTCCTTGGGGAGCATGATTTTTTCCGTCTTTTGAAAATTCTCCGGCTCATTGTTTTTGAGCCAAAGCACTTTGGGCGCGGTGAAGCCGGAGAACGCGATGTTTCCCGTGTTTTGCTGGAGCGTCTCTTTGCCGATAACATTGTTGAGATATTCGGTTTCACGCGAGCTTCGGCTGTCATTCCACAAAATGGCGGGACGGATCACATTGTCGTTTTCGTCGAGCACGACAAGGCCGTGCATCTGCCCCGAAAAGCTGACAGACGCAACGCTGTTTTTATCGATATCGGACACAAGCTCTTTTATTACGGATATGCTCCCGTCATACCAATCCTGCGGGTTTTGCTCGCTCCAACCGTCTTTGGGATAATATACGGGATACTCTCTTTCCGCTGTTTTGACTATCGCGTTTTCGCTCAGCAGCATTCCCTTTACCGACGAGGTTCCTATATCGAGCCCTATGAAATAATCCATTTACCGCACCTCATTTAAACAGAATTCGATTTATTTCACCTTGAATTTTTTCCTGTCTGCCGGAGCAGGGCGTCTCGCAGGACTTTTTCTCGCAGGCAAGCTCGGACAGCTGCGAAAGCGTCGCTTCTCCGCTCCTGATTTTTTGACCTAATTCCGAGTTGAAAGAAGCATATTTTTTCTCGATAAATCCGTCAACCGTTTTGCTCTCTATGATTTCGGCGGCCTTTATTAAACCGAGGGCGAACGTGTCCATGCCCAGAATGTAGCCATAAAACATATCCTCCGCGGTGTTGCTCGTCCTGCGGTTTTTGGCGTCAAAGTTAAATCCGCCCGTAAGTCCGCCGTTTTTGAGCACCTCATACATACACATCGTCGCGCTGTAAACATCAAACGGGAATTCATCGGTGTCCCAACCCAAAAGGAGATCTCCCTGATTCGCGTCTATGGAGCCGAGCATACCGTTTATGGCGGAAATTCTTAATTCATGCTGGAAGGTGTGACCGGCGAGGGTCGCGTGATTGGCTTCAATATTCAGCTTGAAATCCTTATCGAGTCCGTACTGCCTCAAAAAGCCTATCGCCGTCGCCGCGTCGAAATCGTACTGATGCGTCATGGGCTCCTTCGGCTTGGGTTCGATATAGAAATCGCCCTCAAAGCCGATGCTTCTGCCATACTCCACGGCCATGCGCATAAGAGACGCTATGTTTTCCTGCTCAAATTTAACATCGGTGTTCAGCAGAGTCTCGTAGCCCTCTCTTCCGCCCCAGAACACATAGCCCCTGCCGCCGAGCTTGACGGTAATATCGAGCGCTTTTTTTATTTGCGCAGCGGCAAAGCAATAGACATTGACATCGTTGGTGCTGCCTGCGCCGTTCATAAATCTCGGATTGCCGAACATATTCGCAGTTCCCCAAAGGCACTTTATGTCCGTGCCGTTCATCTTTTCAAGGATATAGTCCGAAATTTCATCAAGGCGCGCGTTTGTAACATTTATGTCTTTATCCTCGGGGACTAAATCGACATCGTGGAAGCAGAAATGTTTGATTCCGAGCTTTTGCATGAACTCAAAGCCCGCGTCCACCTTTGCCTTTGCGTGCTCCATAGTGCCGGGAGCTGCTCCGAACGACTTATCCGCCGTGCCGACGCCGAACATATCCGCGCCGCTCGCACCTAAGTTATGCCACCACGCCATGGCAAACGGCAGATGCTCGCTCATTTTTTTGCCGAGTATCACTCTGTCGGGGTCATAAAATTTAAACGCGAGCGGGTTTGAGCTTTGCTCTCCCTCATAATTTACTTTCTTTACAAAATCGAAATATTCCATAATATCATTCTGCCTTTCTCATATATTCTTAATTAATCAAACAGTGACCTCGAGCTTGCGGCGCATCGCGTCCTCGCTGTCCTGACCGACATAGAATGTATATTTATCCTCTAAATACCATTCTCCGCTCTTTTCGTCATAGAATTTAAGGTCGTCTTTGTAAACGGTTACGGTCTCCTCGACCTCCTCTCCTGCCGGGACATTGATTTTCTTGAAGCCCTTGAGAAGCTTTACGGGATGATCCCCGTCCGCTCCCGCATAAACCTGAACGACCGTCTTTCCGTCGAAGCTGCCGATATTTTTGATTTTCAGCGATACCGTCAAACTGTCGCCGCTGTTTTCAATATGTACGTCGGAATATTCAAACTCGGTGTATGACAGACCGAAGCCGAACGGGAACGCGGGCTTTTTGCCCTCCTTGTCGAGCAGCGTATAGCCGTGATAGTAGCCGTAATCGATAACCCTGGTTTTATCTCCGGGGAACAGGAACTTCGGATAATCGTTCTCGTCCTCGGCAATTGTAAACGGCAGATGACCGCTCGGAACCGCTTTGCCCGTCAGGATATCCGCAAGCGCGTTTCCGCCCTCCATTCCGCTGTAGAAAGAATGAAGTATCGCTGATGCCTCGTTCTTCCACTCCTCGATAATATAGGCGCTTCCGCCGACAATATCGACTATCGTATTCTCGCAGCTTGCGCAGATACGGTGAATGAGCGCCACCTCGTTCGACGGGATGCGCAGCGAATATCTGTCGCCGCCGTGAACTTTTTCCGCCGCATCGTCATTGCTCGAGAAGTTTGCAAGATTCTCGCCCTCTTGCTTATAGTCGCTGCCCACGCAAATCAAAACGCAGGAGCAAGCTTTTATTTCATCCAGCCTTGAAGATATATCGAGGCTCTCACAAAGCACGACATTTTCTTTTCCAAACGCATTGCAAAGACCCTCATACGGCGTTACGGTATACGGACTCGCAACGCTGCTCGAGCCGTGGTCGCCGACATTGGTTTTGTTGGCATACCGCCCGACAACGGCGATTTTTTTGATATTTTTAAGCGGAAGTATGCCGTTGTTTTTCAGCAAAACCGTGCCCTCGCACGCAACCTTTTTTGCAAGCATCGCATGGGCTTTGCACGCGATAACATCTTTGGATTGACGCTTGATTTTGGGCGTTATTTTTATTAAGCCTGCCAAGACGTTTTGAACCGCCGTGTCGATATCCCGCTGCGATATTTTTCCGCTCTTTAAATATATCGGCAGCGCGGTATAAAGTATTTTCATCGGCATCTCCACATCCATGCCGGCTTTTATTGCCTTTTCTCCGTTTCTCAACGCAAAGAGAAAATCGGTAATTGCAAAGCCCTCAAAATGCCACCGGCCGCGCAGAACATCCGTGAGCAGATACCTGCTCTCGCAGCAGTGCTCGCCTCTCAAAAGATTATATGCACCCATGATAGACATGGCACCCGCGTCAATGCACTTCTTGAAATGAGGGAAATACACCTCCTGCAAGGTCTTTTCATCCGCATGAACATCTACCGAAAATCTGATGTTTTCAATGCTGTTGCAGGCAAAGTGCTTCGGACAGGCGATAACGCCGTTATCCTGCACAGCGCGCGTCAACGCGGCGCCCATTTTTCCGAGCAAAAACGGATCCTCGCCGTATGTTTCCTGCGCTCTGCCCCAGCGGGGATTGCGCAAAAGGTTAATGCATATGCCGGCAAAATAGTTGGCGTCTCCGGCTATAGCCTCTTTTGCTATAGCGGTGCCGACCTCGTATTCAAGGTCGTCGTTGAACGTAGCTCCCCTTGCCATGGAGACGGGGAAGCAGGTGCTGTTGCCCATAACAACGCCGCGGGGCCCGTCCGAAAAAGCTATCGCTGGAATTCCAAGGCGCTTGACTCCGCCCGCAAGGCAGGGACGGTGATTGTACTTTTTGCCCTTGGTTATCAAATCGTAGCAGTTTCGCTGAGCAAACTGCCTGCCCGAAAGCATTTTCAGCTTTTCTCTTAGAGTCAATTCGCTGCACAGCTGCCGACAGACCTCCTTCAGCGTTTTGCTCGTCGGAGATTTTTGGTATAAGCTTACCGCTTCGTTGTAATTCATAATTAACGCTCCTTTTCAGACATATTTTTGTTTTATTCTATGTCCATTATACAAGATATATCTTGATAATAACAGAAATATGTTTTATGATAGTGGAAATATATTTGTGCGGTGATTAATTTATGGTTATTTACGAAGGGCACAGAAGCGTAATTTGAATTTTATTTGCATGTATTTGTCGACGGTTATCCTATACTTATGAAAACACCTCGCAGGTGCAGCAGCTGAAGTGACCCCAAAAAGTTAGACAAATATTTTAGCAAAAATAGTTCAAGCAACCGAAAGGGCTTGCTGTCTGTGATTTGCAGGCGGTTTGCCTCGGTCCTACGATTGTTGTAATAGACCGGGCCGTTTAGGGGCTTTGTGATACGGTAAATACAGAACGCTTGGTCGGTGGCGGTATCATTGGACTTTGCCTTGATGACGCACTCCTTCGTGATAAGCCCGTAGTGCTGACCGCTGACCGGGTATTTGAGCAAACACTCGAACACACCGTTTCGCTCCTCGGTGACTTCGCAAGCGGCAGTGTCCGTCAGTACGCCAAGACCGAATGAGGAAAAGCCTGTTGTGTTAGGTAAATAAAGCACCGGAATCATGAAAGCCCACCTCCTTCCGGGCATAAAAATACCACCGGGGATTTCTCCCTGGTGGTGTGATAAGTGTGATGTACTTGTATGTCGGCAAACCGAAATTTGTTTTTTATCAGTTTCCATGTGTACAGCATTGGAACCACCGTCACTCCGGCAATGTTTCATTTAACCAGTCTTCTGCTTCCATCGGCTTTCCCATATAGGTCAATAAGGACGCGTACTCTCTACACAGTCTGTTCCATAGCTTTGGTGGCGTGGGTTCCATAGACATTAAGATATCTAAGCCTTCCAAAATCAGCGTTTCTGCTCCGGTCAGATCACCTGCGCCTTTTTTGCATCTAGCCCAAAGATATACAAGGCGGACGTTCTCCTCAGGATTTTTACGCATCTTACCTACATATTCCTGTTTTGCTTTATGACAGAAAGCGTCCGCCTCGGAAAACCTCTCTTTCTCCAGCAAGCATTTTGCAAGCTTACAATAATAGTTGAAGAAGATATCAACAAAGTATAAGGAGACATATGTTTTTTGTTTATTATTCTCTGTTTCATTGTCGTCATATTCCAACAAAATGGATATTATCTCGTCAATGTCCGTTTTATCACGGACATATTCATAAAGATTCATCAGTACCAATACTGGATCTGCACTCTTGGGGCCGTTTTTGAAAAAATGGTAGAGTTCCTCATGTAGTTGAGCCGCTTCGCTTTTCAATCCACACGCGCGAAGATGCACGGCAAAATTATAACACTCTCCCGAAGAAAAATAATCGCTATTATAAGCCCGGTCTTCCATTTCCAGAAGTGCCTCCTCGGAATCCTTTGAAGCTACGAAATCCGTGCGGGATCGTTCATGCTCGTTCAGGAGGTTCTTTTGCCTGAGAAGATTATAACCGCGGCATAAACAGCGTAGCATATCACGATAACAGTGGAACGCATCTTTTAACAGCCCGATTTCGATATCCTCCATCTCGGATTTCTCGTTTGAGCTGATCCATTCCGACAGGCAATACTGTAGCTTTGCCAGTTGAGAATACGCCTGTGCCAGATCAACTATCAGAAAGCTTTGCCCGTTATCAATCGCCTTCAGATACCATTGAACGCCGTACCGCATCAACGCCAGCGCTTTTTTCACGCGTCTGACATCGTATTTGTTGTCAAAACCGTCAAACAGCTTTACGCTGAGAGGAATCTTGCATTCGGGCGCATCCGTCGGCACGTAATCTACGTCGAGATCTAACTGAAAATGAAATAAGTCCTCCCACACGACATCAAGATCATACGCCAGATAATTGCCGAAATCCCTACATAAGCCCGCTATGCGGTCAGCGTAGAAATCGTTCCGCTCCGCATTCAGCTGCCGATAGAAAGCGATTGCTTGTTCTGCGTATCCGACAATTGTCTCGTCGTTGCAGAGCGGCTCAATGAAGAACATCATGCAAAAGCGCGTCAGCGCATCCGCGTAGTATTCCCGCCATTGATAGGGGTTCTCATTATGTAAAGCGGAAAGAAGCTCTATCGACTTGCGCGCGTACGTTTCGGCCTTTTCTTTTTTCAATTCTCTCGCGGCATTCTCTTTGCAGAGATATACGATCCGTCCGGCGGAGTGTTGATAATAATAAAGTGCCAGCCGGTTATAAAACAGTGCCGTTTCTGCACGCATGCGATAGTCTGTTTCACAGGATGTCTCCAACAGCCTCAACGCCGCGTGAATGAATCCGTCTGCGACTTTTTCGTCGAATAGATTGACGAACGCTAGCAGAGAAAAGAGCTTTAGCATTTCTTCATCACAAAGACTGATATCCGTCGCGATCGAGAGGATACGCATTGTGCAATCGTGGATATACTCTGCATTTTCCAACTGCAACGGCAGATCCGCGTGCAGAAAAAACTCCAGCAACGAATAGAGGGAATCATATAATTCCGCCTTGCCGCCGCTCGAAGAAATCAAACGGACGTCTTTTTTCAGTAGCTCCGCCGCTTTTTCTGGATCTCTTTTTACACCCTCGCCGAATCTGTACATATTCGCCAGTTTTTTGACGGCCGGTTCGTAATCTCGGTCGGCGGACGCCTCGATCAAATCTGCTGCGCGCGCGTGATTTACCTCTACTTCGATCCCGTTCAAATAAGCCAGTCCTACGAAAAACAGATGCACGGGGTCGTCGTTCAGCGGACTTTCCGCAAGTTCTGCAAGGATTGACTGCAGCGCCTCTGTCAGTTCTTCGTCGCTACGCCCGTCAAGGCAGTCTGGAATGCTCTCGTACATTTCCTTAAGCGTCACCAAATGATCGTTGCTCATTGGACGCGACAGCACAGGTAAAACTGGCATTGCCAGTTCTCGCGCTTTCGGATACTCCGTTTTACTGATATAGTTCTGTTCGTTTACAAGATTTTCCGTCACGCAAAGGGCAAACAGCCGGCTCCTTTTCATTGCCTGCTCGATTGCCTCGTTAAAATCCTCGCCTGGGACTAGGTACTCGTCAAACCAAATCGCGACATCCCGGCAAAAAGGGATATCATGGATAATACGCATCAGCTGGTTGGCAAATTCCCGGTCTTTTTTTCTATAACTCAGAAATATCCTCGCGTAAAATGTGGCTTGTATTTGACGAATTATTTCTTTATTTACCAGAAAGGATGACAGAAACCGGACGATTTTTTCCTCGTATGAAAATGTCGTGATGTTGCACGCGCTCTTGTCGATGCACTGGAGATTTCCAAAACGGCTTGAAAAGAATTCTGCGAGCCCCGGCGTCTCTATAAGCGGCAGGACGGGAATATTGTGATCCAAGGCGTATTTTATATCAAAATCTCTCGCGCGGTTCTTTTCTAGCAGCATTTTTTGTGTAATCGGCACAATAAAAGCCTTCATTTCGCTCAATCTGAGCGAGTACTCCTGAATGTCATCAACCACATCACGAAAGGAACAGACCACGCAGTCAAAATGCTTTAGCAAAATGCCGGAAACGAATTCATAAAACAGGTCGTAGTCATCTGGATGACAGGTAAAATATACCTTTTGTTTATCATATAAGCAAGAATAATTCTCCGGATAAAAAATAAACTCTTTCATACGATCCTCCCACTTTATCTATGAGCGTTGTTAATCATACTATAATTTGATCCGTAGAGAAAACGATTCCATTTTGTTCGCCTTCGCCGAACGTTTGATAAATAGGTGCCCCCACAGATTCCGGTTTATCGTTCTCATTAAAATATTATACCATATCTTTTTGAATTTTTCTACCACTCATAACTGAGAACGGCTTTACAGACAGCACCACCTTGGAATGACCTCGATCCTCGTCACATCACCGGTGCAATTGATGGTGCAAACACCTGGCTTGAAAACCGGAAACTCAGCCCCTTTGACCGCATCATTTTTGAGAACCTTGCCTTTGAAGCAATTCATCAGCTCACTGTCGATTTCGGTGTATTCGTCAATGACTGAAATCGTCCACGCATTTGTGCTGCCGCCCGATGAAATGTTGAGCGTGACCGCACCGCTGCCGTATAGCTTGATATACGTCTTACTCTCAAAGCAGTCGGATTAGTGATGGATAGGCTTGCACTGTCTGCCGCCATCGGCTGCTGTCCCGCAAAGCTGTATTTATAAGGCTTGCAGTTGAAGGTTACGGTGAAACTGCCGACCTTGTTCAGCTGTTCCTCAATGTCCAGATTGCCGGAGATGACTCCGTAGCGGAAATACTCCGCATCGTAGGAGTCGGTGATCTCGTGGTATCTGTCCGGATCGGAATACAGCCAGCCCTTGATGTCCCCAGGACGGAGGCAAGGGTGACTGTGTTCTTCCGTGCGAGAAACACCGTGTAGGTCACCTTGATGTTGGCAAGGCGGCGGTTCGGGTTGATGCTGTCACCGCTCCGGCCGGGAATAGAGATATAAAAATGACCTGCAATATATATGGTCATCTTGATTTAGCAAGAAAGAAAATAATCTCTGAGGTTATTCGGGGGCGTTTGGGTCAAGCGTGTTAAAAGATGCTAAATCAGGAAGGATTTCAGATAATAGTGTCGGAAAAACATTAAAAAGTGTTAGACGCTCGGGGTTTCGGAGCTGTTTTAATACAAAAAAGCCCTGAACCCGTTGAGGCTCAAGGCTTCTGCGCCGGCTTCCCTATTGAACTCGAACCAACGACCCTTTCGGTCAGAAACATAGTCGCCTTGCAGGGGGGCCTAAAAATGCTTACCTTTTTGGGGAAAGGACGAGGTGCATAATGAATGAGTTTTCGCCAAAGACGGAAACGAATGATATGGAGCAACCGAGGACTGTGGAGCGCTTCGCAATGCTCGCTGTGTCTTCCTGCTCTTTTCGCTAAATGTGATTGCTATTTCAATTCATGAAGTGTTTGCGTTGCAAACATGAAGCGACTACTTCGTTGTCACGGAGTGCGCGCTATGCTCACAGGAAGTGCGCGCACCTTGATTTTCATGCGGTTTACCGCACTTCATTAGCGAAGCGCCTTCATTTTTCATGCACCGAAGGTGCGCTTAATTGAAAAAATATAGGTGCTTTCACCGTAGGTACGCTGAGGGACTCTTTGATTTTTAGACCTTTAGCTTACGGTTAACATTCTTCGACGATTAGACGCTTACAGGGTTTTTCATTTTGTCTAAAAAGCCAAGCGCAGCTGACGTAAAATCCATCGGCTGCGCCTATATGTTTTTATATTATTCGGTTATGTCATCACATGGCTTTTTAAATAATATTGCTCACATTTCAACGCTGTACACATATTTTCCGCTTGAAACTTCAAGGCTCTTTCCGTCGGGCAGCGTGATGACAGCACTCGTGTTAAACGGAACATTAATCGAGAGGACAAAAACGCCGTTTTCAAAATTCCAATTGATTTTGATAGTTCCGCTCGAAAGCTTTTTGAAACATGACACGCTCGTGAGTCCGCCTCCGACGAGGGGTGCAACCTTAAATTTTTTGTAGCCCGGCTCAATCGCTTCGAGTCCCGCGACGCGCCTATATAACCAATCGCCGACTGCACCGTTCGCATAATGGTTGAAAGAAACCATTCCTCCGCCGACAGCGTTTATCAGACCGCTTCCCGGATCTTTTCCGAGATTGACGGTTCCATCGGGTCGAAGCGCGTCCCAACGCTCCCAAATTGATGTTCCTCCGGCTTTAACTTCATACAACCACGACGGGACGGTATCCTGAAGTAAAAGGTCATATGCTTCATTTATATATCCGTTGTCCGAAAGGGCGAAAAGGAGATATGGTGTTCCGAGGAAGCCGGTGGAAAGATGATTATCGGCTTCTTTCACGAGTCTTAAAAGGTTTTCAGCATATTTTTTTCTTTCCTCTCCACTCACCATTCCAAAATACAGCGGGCAAACATAGGCCGTTTGAAACTCGTTTTTGAGCGTTCCTTTTTTGTCGGTAAAAACGTTCCGATATGCGTTTTCGATGCACTTTCGCTTTTCTTGAAACGCCTTAGCCTCCTCTTCAAAACCGAGAATGGTCGCAATTTTTGATGCGAGGGCGCAATCGTTGGCATAATATGCGGTTGAAATCCACTTCTTTTTTGCCATCCATTGCTTTTGATTTTCGTTCGGAGCGCACCAATCGCCGTAGGAAAATCCGTGCGACCAAATGTATCGCCTTTCCCCCGATGAAAACGCCGCCGCTTTCTTTTCGACTCCCGAAAGATATCTTTTCATCATCGGATAAAACTTTTCAAGAATGGTTTTGTCCCCGCTGTTTTGATAAAGCGCCCACGGGACAAGGAAAACACAGTCGGACCAGCCGGCCGTAATCTTTGTTCCGCCGAAATGTTTGACCCGAGGAACAACGACAGGGATTCCTCCGTCTTTTGTCTGCTGTGCCTTCACATCAATAAGCCACTTTCTAAGAAAGCGGTTCATATTGAAGTTGAAGCACGCCGTCGAAGCAAAAACGGAGATGTCGCCCGTCCAACCGAGTCTTTCGTCGCGCTGAGGACAGTCGGTCGGGATCTCAAGGAAGTTTGAAAAACCGCTGTATCTGATATTCTTTTGAAGGCGGTTAATGTTTTCGTTGGAGCAGAAAAAGTCTCCCGTTTCCTCGTCAACCGAGGAAATAACCTTCATTCTGACCTTGACGTTTTCAGGCTCAATTCCGCAAAGCTCGGCATAACGAAAACCCATAAAGGTAAATTTCGGGCAGTAGGTCTCTTCTTCTCCGCCGCAAACATATTCAAGCTTTGCTTTCGCCGAACGCAGCGGCTTTGTAAAAAGCTCGCCGTTCAAAAGAACCTCCGCATGTCGAGCGGTTATCCTCTGCCCTTTTCTCCCTTTAATTTCAAGTTCGAGAACTCCAGCGCAGTTTTGACCAAAATCATAGATATAGCCGTTTTGGCTTTTTTGAATCTCTTTCGGTTCGAGCGTTTCGATTATTTTTGCAAATTTTCCGTACGATGCGACGAGGCGCGGAGAAATACGGGGCTTCTCTTTTTCGGCATTTTCAAAGATCGCCTTGCTCAAGGTTTTCGTTGCGTCGAATATCTCTCCGTTATAAAACGACACGTCTCTGACAGGCCCGTCAGCGGTAACGAGCCAGCTTTCGTCGGTTTTAATTTCGTCTTTTCGCCCATCGTCATATTCGATCTGAACAAGTGCTTTGAGCGCGAGCCTGTCGGCGCCGAGCTTATTACTTCTATTCAGGCCGAAAATCCCGACCGCCCAACCGCCCGCAACGGTGAAAACCAATTCGTTTTTCTCTTCGAGAAACGGCGCAATGTCATAAACCTGATATTGAAGTCGGTCTTCAAAGCTTGTGAAACCGGGAGCAAAACGGTCGTCGGAAATCTCCTTTCCGCAAAGCGTGAATGAATAAATTCCTAACGCGGTTGAATAAAGCCGCGCTTTTTTCACCTTACCCGAAAGCAAAAACTGACGTTTGAAGACGAGCGGAATGGGGCTTTTTCTGAAACCGACGTGATAGTTCGGCTTCGTTATCCACTCCGCGGAAAAATCACCGGAAAGAAAGCCTGTTTCAAACTCCGCCGTTTTTTCGGCTTTGTTTCCGTAATTATCACAAACCGTCGCTTCTACCGTATAAACCGTGCACGGAAGAAGAGCTCTTCCGTCATAAACGATATTGTCAACAGTAGAGCTTTGCTCTTCTGTCTGCCAAAGGACAGCTTCGTCACTTTTGACCTTGAGGGAATATGAAGAAATAAAAGCGTTTTCAAGCTCGTTTTCGGTTTCAAGAGTGAAGCGCGGATTTTCACTGTCTGTCACGGCAAAACCGCACAGATCATCGATTCGGATATTTTTAAGTTTCATTTTCCGCCGTCTCCCGTCTTTCTGAAAGCACCGCCTGAATTTTTTCGGCTTCCGCATTGTTGATTCTGTAAAGCAACAAGAATACAATCGCACCAACAAAAACCACTATACCCGGAATCAAGCCGTCGGCAAGGCTGAGGCCTAACTTTGTGTATGAGCCGTCGCCGTTTGCTGTCCATGAAAGAACGTAAAGCGAAAAAGCTGCGCCTATTCCGTTGCTGATTTTTGTAATCATTGAGGTCGCTGCGGCAATCACGCCCTCAGCACGCAGGCCGAGCTTGTAGTCCACATAGTCGATATTATCCGCCTGAATAGAATAATACAAAAGCTGTGCAAAGCTTGTTCCGCAGCTGCAAATTACGCTTGAGATGCAGGCGGCGACAAGGCCGCTCGTTTTGTCGTTGACCGCAACAAGGCGAACGAGACAACCGATCGCCGTGACGATCATTCCACAAGCATAAATCCTGCGCTTTCCAATCTTCTTTGCGAGCGGAACGGCAAGCAATGAGACGGGGCCGCCGACAATTGCGACCGTATTCATAATCGTGAGCTTTCCGATCGAGCCGAGCGCGTGCGTTGCATAATATGGATTCGACGTTGCAACAAACGCAAGTCCAGTCTGAACAATGAGTCCGCCGATGAAGAAAGCGATAAGCGGCTTCAATTTAATTATTCTTAAAAAATCCTTTGCTTTATATCCGGCATCCTTGAGCGGTTCGACTCGCTGATGAATGCCCGTGATTCCGCCGAGCGAGCACGAAAGGATGATTCCCATAGCAAGCAGATTCATAATATTATAGCCCTTGACGGAAGAGTTGAACTTTGCGAAAACAATAGGAGCTATGAGGTTGAGTCCACCGCCGAGACCGTAAGCAAAATTTTTTAGCATTGCAAGGAAATTTCGCTCCTCCATATCGTTTGTCATTACAGGAAGCATACTGTTGAGTGAAATGTCCATAACGGGGAAGGTCACACCGATAAGCATATATGAAATATAGGCAACCATAACCTTCATCGAGTCCGAAACATATGCCGGACCCATCCATACCACAGCATAGTTCAAGGTGCAGATGATCGTTCCGACAATAAGAATTCGTCTGAATTTTCCGAACTTTGAGTTTGGCGCTCTGTCAATGAAATAACCGATGAACGGGTCATTCACTCCGTCAAAAACTCTTGCGATTAAAAACATTGTTCCGACAACCTTTGCGTCCATACCGAGTGTGTCGGTATAGAAAATCGAAAGGTATGCGTTGACCATGGTCATTATAGGGATATTTCCGAGGTTCACGAAGAAATATGCCACGCGTTCCTTCCAAAGCGGCTTATTCCCGAGCTGAAGCGTGGCACCCAATCCGGAAAGCCTTGATTTCTTTTCTTGGTTTTCTTTCATTGTTATGACCGTTCCTTTCCGCTGCGTGTAAGACACAAAAGGCTCGGAAAGCCTTGCGCCGTAACACAGCATTAAAAATCTGTGTTGAGACATGCTTGAGAATTTATATTCATTGCAGAGTACGTGGATGTGAGTGGGCACAGCGAAAGCTGAACCGCATGTTGTGTGTATCAACTGCTCTTTCAAGCACAAATTACATTATTACTCCTATATTCAACAACGCATCTTTTCAATAAAAAGACGGCAAAAAAATATAATTCATCTTCCCTCTTCATCGGAATTGTAACATATCGTTGTGATTATTTCCACCACTTTCTGAAGAAATATACGAAATAAAAATCGCAATCAGCGCCTCGAAATGCTGTATAAGACATTTCGAGGCGCTGTTCATTCTTTTTATTCTACATATTTCCGGTCGACTGTCACCCCGCATTTGAATTTTATTTGCATATATTTATCGCAGACGGTTATCCTATCGACCGTCTGCTTGATGATGAATCCATTCTGTACATCCGACACTGCGTCTTTATTATTTTCTGTATTTTTTGATTAACTGCTAAGAATCGCATTTTTCCTTTAAAATTTCGATTTTCCTCAAGTTCCAATCACTTTTCGTTGTGAACATTCCTGTATTCATTCGGCGTCATACCCGTAGACTTTTTAAACACGGTTTGGAAATACGCCTGACTTGAAAAGCAAAGATGGGTGCTGATCTCCGACAGACTTCGGTTAGAGTATCTGAGAAGCCTTTTGGCGTCTCTTATTTTACTTTTTATAATGAAATCTGTAATGCTTTCTCCGGTTTCCTGCCTGAATTTTTTTGTTACATATGTCCTGCTCTTTCCGATGAATCCCGCAACATCATCTATTCCTATCTGACAGTTTGTGTGATTTTGAATATACTGCATACAAGCATATATCTCTTTCGACGCATTCCGCGGGGCCTTCACTTGTGCAACCCTGTCCGTGAAATCAAGAAGCATGTTGTACTGCAGCACTTTAACCTCCTCTGTTGAGGAGGTCTTTTCACACTCCTGGATATACAGATCGATAAGGCGATAAGTCTCTTCAACTCCGAGTCCGCCGCCGATAGCGCCGACCTTGCCGACCATGGTTGCTATGCCTATCAAAAGATTTTTTGCCTGACGCAGCGGCGCTTCCGCAAGTTTTCCCTCCCGCAGGTGCGTTGTTTTCGCGGTGGAGGTCAAAAACGCATTCAGTTTGTCTGTCTCGCCGTCCCTTACAAATGAGAGGAGCATATTTTCAAACTGATATGTTCCGTGCAGAACCTGCTCGTCCTGTGATTTGTACAAGTCCTCGGTATATGTAACCGCAAGCTTGTTTCCTACATCCGACGATTCTTCGAGAAACTGCTCCGCAATGTCAAACATCTCACCGTTGATAATAAAATTCAGAAGCGCGGTAAGATTCACAAACTGATTATATGAGCAATTCGGAATGGAATACAGAAATTCCGCCAACGCATCCATATCTTTTTTATCCGTTAAATTTCTTCGCGCAACAGTCATAACCGTATCTTCCGTGATAGGCGTCGGAAAAACCGGGCCGAGAAGTACTCTCATCGGGCTGTTTTTTATTCTTATCTGCCCATACGTCCCCTGTTCAGGCAAAGTCAGGATATACATAGTCTGCTCGGCGGAAAACGACTGAGCCTCAAACAAAGAAAACAAATCGAGACTGCTGCCCGCCGACGAAAAAATATGTACTATAGCCCTTTCTTCATACACCGCCAGCGGTATATAATGCGAAGCGTAAAATAAACTGCATATATTATTTATTCTGTCATCCACAAATAACACCCCCGCGAACCTTATTTTATAATATTATACCCGATAGTGAAATACTGTTCAACTGTTTTTGATTAAAATCAATGTATAATGATTATTTTTTGCAGATTTTGTTGACTGATTTTGGGCATTGTGTGTTTTCCGCGTCTAAAATCACAGCAAAAGAGCAAAATCAAAAACAGGAGGATCATATATGAAAAAATTTATCTGCGCGCTTCTTTCACTGGCGATGCTTGCTTTATTTGCAGGCTGCCGCGACCGGAAGAACATCGAAACCGATACCACCGACGCATCCTCGGGAAGCGTTGAAGTTCAAGTTGAGGACCCATCTGCGGCTCCGCAGGACTCCACTGCACCGCAAACAGATTCCGAATCCGCATCCATTGAAGAGACAAAAGCAGATGCCTCTTCAAGCGGAACAACAGCCGTCCCGGCAAAACAGCCGTCTGTTTCTGTCGGCAAGTTTGCCTTCATAAAGGATAAAAAGGGCGACATTCTGCGATCCGATTCCGAAAGCAAGATATGGGCGGGAGTCGTCGGCGATGCATACATACTGCTCAGAAACACCTCTGACGCAAACGAGTGGGGTGAAAAAGGCAGAATCTACGAGCTTCACTGCGCCCAGTTTGCGGGAAAATATTCCATGTGGAGCGACGGTTTCTGGGAAATCAATGACGATGGAACGGAGCTGACCCTCACACCTAAAAACCAGAGTGAAAACGGCAACATAGGCGTTGCCGCCGGAAAAAGCAAGACATTCAAGGGTCAAAACGGCGTTTTCTCCGTTCCGGTAACATTTGAGCAGGGCGGAAAAACAACTATAAAAATAGATTTCAACAAAGTATCGAAATAACACTTCGACGGCACATATTGATAAAAGGGTGAACTTATGAAAGAAATATCCTTGCTTGAAAAAAGCATACTAAATACAAAGTTTTTTGATTCAAAGATAAAAACCTGCTCGGTGTCATGGAAAGAAAAATACCTTGGGCACCTCATCGGTCCCCTCGGACTCATTCTCGTTGTCAACACTGTCGCCGCGCTCGTTGAAAAATTTTTCACTCAGCAGGTCGGCGCAATGTACGGCGAAGGCAACGCCGCGATGATATCCGCAATGGGCAAAAAATATGAGATGGTAATGACTGTTGCAAAGATTCTTGCCGTCGCTACAGGTCTCTTGGTGTCGTGGCTCATTTCGCACACAAAGTCAAAGCAGGGTAGACTCCGTCCGTGGTATCTGATCTTCGGATTCTGTTCCGTTGCAATAGCGGCGACCATCTTCCTGTTTTCGGGAAATACTCTGGGTGATAACTACTGGTACTATTTCTTCACCCTGCTCATATGCTATCATACAATCGGAACCTCCTACTTTTACCTGTTCCGCGACAACATAGTATCTCTTTCAACTCACAACGCCAAAGAGAAAGCTCAGCTGACTTTTATACGCAAAATGTCGTGGACTCTCATTTCCGGCATACTCATCGGAATGCTTGTCTCTTCGGTCATTATCCCGTTATGGCTCCAGTATGATATCAAAGGATATGCTATACTTATGATAATCCTTTCGATAGTCGCCGTTCCGCTTGTGCTCATGGAGTACTATTTCACCAGAGAGCGCATTATCGAAGATATCGCACTCGAACAGGGCATTGACAGAGAAAACAATATTCCTCTTAAAGAACAGATGAAAGCACTGTTCACCAACAAATACTGGGTCATTCTGACTTTTCTTGGGCTTCTGGGAGGAATTGTTGACAACTACAAGGGCGGAAACGTTCAATATTTCTATATTCAATATATGCTTGGCGGCATCAACAACGATTTCATGCAGATGATCTATCAGATCGTAACAGGAGTTCCGCTCGGTATCGGTGCATTCCTGATATACCCGATATCCAAAAAAGTCGGAATAAAGAATCTGACCGTCGGCGGATATTCGCTCGTGCTTATCGGCAGCATCATCGGCTGGATATTCCCGGATAAAATGATTCCTGCTCTGATAGCGGGATTTTTAAGAAACCTCGGATGGCTTCCCAACGCATATATATTTGCAACGCTTACCTGCTTTGCATTTGACAGCATCGAATACAAGTCGCATATCCGCCTTGAGGGACTTCTCGGCACAGGTATTGTCACTGCTGTTATGACTCTTATATATGCACCGTTTGCCGGCGGATACGAATCGGCTATTCTCCGCCTCGGCTTCGTTGATATTGCCGGAGTTATGCCAAACGAAAAAGTCAGAGCATTCATGACCCTCTCATTCTATCTGTTCGATATTATTACTTCTACAGCGTTTATAATTCTGCTTCCATTCGTGGATGTAGAAAAGAAGATGCCCGAAATTTCCGCCGAACTGCTCCGCAGAAAGAGAGAAGCTGTCCTTGCCAAAGGTGAAGAGTGGATCGAACCGGAAGAGCTGGACAGACTGGAGGCAGAACGCGACGAGCGCGAATACGAGGAAAACAGAATAAAGGATCTCAAAGCCCTCTGTGAAAAGAAGGGACTTGACTTTGAGGCAGAAAACGCCAAATATCTCGCCGCAAAGGCAAAGAAAGAACAGAAAAAGGCGGCGAAGCTCGCCAAAAAACATGGTGAATCCAAATGATATTCGATTTTAACGACGGCTGGACGCTGACAAAGGAAAACGGCGAAAGCTTCTCCGTTTGTCTTCCGCACGATGCGATGCCCGGCGAAAAGAGATATCCTTCATGCAGAAACGCGGTTCAGAGCGGATACTTTCCGGGCGGAAAGTACAGATACACAAAAACATTTCAAATCAACGAAAGTGATCTCGGCAAAAACATCCGGCTGCACTTCGGCGGCGTATACCGCAATGCACTCGTGAGCGTAAACGGTGAAGCTGTTAAAGAAAACAAATACGGTTATTCGCCGTTTACCGCCGACCTCACCGAAAAAGTCACGAGCGGCAAAAACACCGTTGAGGTTCTCGCCGACAACAGCCTTGTTCCGAACTGCCGCTGGTATTCGGGCAGCGGAATATACCGCCCCGTATATCTTGAAATTTCAAGAAAAGATGCCCCGACTTTTCTGAAGATAAAAACCGTAGGCATCTCACCCGCCGTTATCGAAATCGATACCGACGACGGCGCGGAAATACAGATTTTCGATGCCGATGGCAGCCTTGCCGCAAGCGGTCAAAAAGGTCGGTTTGAGATTAGCGGAGCGCACTTGTGGTCCGCGGAAACGCCGTATCTATATACCTGCAAGGTTTCGCGAGGCGGCGAAGAATTGACAGAAAAATTCGGCATACGCACTCTCGAATGGAGCGGAAAAACCGGGCTGTTTGTCAACGGCCGGGAAACTTTGCTTCGCGGAGGATGCATCCACCATGACAACGGTGTTCTCGGTGCCTGTTCTTTTGCCGATGCTGAGGAACGCCGCGTAAGAATACTGAAAAGCCAGGGTTTCAATGCTCTGCGCATGGCGCATAACCCCGCTTCCCGCTCACTGCTCGATGCCTGCGACAGAATAGGTATGTATGTCATGGACGAGGCATTTGACGGATGGTATATACCGAAAGAATATCATGACTATTCGCGTGATTTTCTCTCCGATTACAAATCCGTTCTCGCTGCAATGGTCGAAAACGATTACAATCATCCGAGCGTTATAATGTATTCTCTCGGCAACGAGGTCACAGAAACGGCTTCTAAGCGTGGAGTCGAACTGTGCGCCGAAATGCGCGATACAGTTCACTCGCTCGACGGCACCCGTCCGGTCACTTGCGGAATAAATGTCCTGCTTGATGTCTATGCGCGTCTGGGCATCGGCGTTTACAGCGACAAAAAGGAATACAAAAGAAAACCTCTGCCGGAAGGCAAAGGCTACAAAGAAAAGAAATCCGGTTCGGCATTTTTCAATTATTGGGCAGAAAAGCTCGGCAAGTTATTCTTTGCACTGAGCAAAACCAATATGGCGGAAAAAGTGGTAAGCGATATATCCCCCGCCCTTGACATTGTCGGACTAAATTACGCATCCTCGCGCTACGACAAGGATGCCGAAAAGTATCCCGACCGGCTGATGATAGGCACAGAGACTATGTCCGCCGATTTGCCGTATAACTGGAACCGCGTTCTCAGGCACAAGCAGCTGATAGGCGACTTCGTATGGTCGGCATGGGACTACATAGGCGAGACCTGCATGGGATGGACATATCAGTCCTACAAGGGGCTTCCGCTCCTCTCCGGGCAGGGAATGATTGACATTACCGGTCTGCCTTTGGCGCAAATGGCATTTCTCCGAACCGTATGGGGAACGGAAACCGAGCCGTTTCTCGCAGTCAGGCCGCTCGACCATAGCGGAGAAACGCCGAGCAAGGGCGCATGGCAGTTCACAAATGCGCTCGACAGCTGGACATGGCACGGCTTTGAAGGAAAGCCGACCGTCGCAGAGGTTTATACAACAGCCGACAGCGTCAGACTGGAGCTCAACGGTAAGGTTATAGGAACAAAAAAAGTCCGCAAGAACAAAGCTCTGTTCTCCGTGAAATACGCTCCCGGCACGCTCGCTGCGATAGCCCTGGACAAAAGCGGAAACGAGGCGGGGCGCACCCAACTTATCAGCGGCGAAAAAGATCCGATTCTGACAGTCAAGCCCGACCGCTCGGTTCTGCCGCCCGATGGGCAGGCTCTGTGCTTTGCGGAAATTGAGTTCACCGACAAAAACGGAGTGCTTCTTCCGTATATGGAACAGCGCGTTGACATAAAAATTGACGGCAATGCAGTCACTCTGCAGGGATTCGGCAGCGCGCTGACAAAAACCGACGAAGTTTTTATCCACCCTTATCATAATACATACCGCGGAAGAGCGCTCGCTGTGTTCCGCGCAGGGAAAGCCGACGGCAAATCAACCGTCACGGTATCTTCCGAAAATACAGAGCCTGTCTCGTTCTCCATAGAAGTGACGGGCGGAAAAGAGGAATAACAACATGGCGCAATTATACTGCAATCCGCTCGAAATAGCATATAAATATCAGCATCCGCTGTTCGGGAAATATGCCTACAAGGAAGCGGCCGATCCGACTGTAATTCTCTTCAATAACAAATATTTTCTTTTTACCTCAAAGTGCGGAGGCTTCTATTATTCGGACGACCTGTTCCACTGGGACTTTCACGAGGACAGAAAGCTTGAAATACACGGCTATGCTCCCGATGTGAGTGAGCACGACGGATGGCTGTATTTTTGCGCCTCTTCTTATTCAAAAAAAAGCAGGATACTACGCACACGCGACCCCTTTAAGGGCTTCGAGCTTGTCTCGGCGCCGTTTGCATTCTGGGATCCGCACCTTCATTTTGAAGACAACAAAGCGTATCTCTATTGGGGCTGTTCTTCAAAAGAGCCTATCTACGCGATTGAGATGGATATAAAGACGATGACTCCCATCGGCAAAAAAGTACCGATAGTGTCCGGCGACAAAGAGAACCACGGCATAGACAACAAGGACATCTATGCCGACAAAAAAATCAGTCTGTGGCAAAAATATATCAATCTGTTTGTCGGAGACGGCGCGTTTATCGAGGGCGCATTTCTCAACAAAATAAACGGCAGATACTATTTTCAGTATGCAACTCCCGGCACGGAGTTTCCGACCTACGGCGATGCGGTTCTGATTTCAGATAACCCGCTCAGTAAATTCGAATGGCAGAAGCACAATCCGTATTCCATTGTTCCGTCCGGATTCACCTGCGGAGCCGGTCACGGCAGCACATTCAGCGACAAATCCGGAAATCTTTGGCACGCCTCCACGGTCTGCGTGGGTGTCAACCATAATTGTGAACGCCGTCTCGGTCTTTGGCCTGCGGGAGTTGACAAAGACGGATTACTGTTCTGCAACCAGTATTTTGCGGACTATCCAAAGAACATCCCTGACGGAAAATTTGACCCGCTGACCGTTGAGCCGGAATGGATGCTTTTGTCTTATCACAAGGCGGCGTGCGCCTCCTCAAGCCGCAGCGGATTCGACCCGCAGAACGCCTTTGACGAAAGCATAAAAAGCGCTTGGTCGGCAACCAGCGGAAACAGCGAAGAATGGCTGAGCGTCGATCTCGGGAAAGAATATAATGTTGAAGCGGTACAGGTAAATTTTGCCGACTGCTTCACAAAAAAGAAGCGCGCCCCGATGAAAGAATACGGCGGAACGTTCACCCAGGAGAGATATATCGAAGAAGAACTTGTCCGCTATGAATACAGAATAGAATACAGTTCAAACGGCACCGATTGGGCTCCTTACGAAGAAACGCAGAACACGGTTTTTCCGCACAAGCTTATTCCTCGCCGCGCAAGGGCGCGTTATATCCGCATAGTCTTTGCAGGTGCTCCATACGGGCAGAATTTTTCGATATCCGGGCTCAGAGTATTCGGTCTCGACGGCGGAGAAAAGCCCTCGGCGGTTTCCGGCGAAAATGCCGAGAGAACAAGCGCCACCGAAGCAAGGCTCTCATGGAACAGTCAAAACGATGCTATGGGATATTGCATCCGTCTCGGAATCGCCCCCGATAAGCTTTATAACAGCATTCTTTTGTATGGTCAAAATGACTATACGGTAACATTTTTAAATAAAGAAACAGAAAAGTATTATTTTGCAGTTGATTCATTCAACGAAAGCGGAATAACCAAAGGTTCGATAAACGAGTTTTGAGAAAACACTATGTTTGAAATTGATGAAATAAGAATAGAACACTCAAAAAAGGATGTAGTCACCGACAACACTCAACCGGTACTGTCTTTTTCTCTCCGCTCCGACGAGGACGGCTGTGAATTAAGCAGAGCAGTTGTTTGTGTCAGCGATATCAAAAAAGAAGTTACCGGGCAAACCGGCATTGTCCTTGATGGGCTTGAGTTCGAGCCGTTCACAGAATATACGGTGAAATTAACGGCTTTCGACAACATGGGGCGCAGCGCTTCAAAAGAAGCAGACTTTTCAACAGGCAGACTTTCCGTGCCGTGGACAGCGAATTGGATAACAGATAAAGTCTATTCTTTTGCAAAGAATACCTCACCTGCCCCGTTTACCTTCCGCAAAAGCTTCTCCGTCAAGAAGCCGCTTAAGCGGGCTTTTGTGACCGCGACGGCGCTCGGCATCTATGAGCTGAACATAAACGGGAAAAAAGTCGGAAATGAATACTTTGCGCCCGGATTCACGAGCTACAAGCACTCCCTGCAATATAATTTATACGATATCGGCAACTTGCTTGCCAACGAAAACACAATCATTGCCGTTGTCGGCGGCGGATGGGCTGCCGGACGGTTCACATATTCGAGCAAAAGCCGCATCACCTGCGACCGTCAGGCTTTCCTGATGGAGCTGTTTCTCGAATATCGAGACGGCTCAACAGAGAAGATAGTCACCGACGGCACATGGCAGGTCACAACGCAAGGGAACTACCGTTTCGGTGATTTTTATGACGGCGAAACTTATGACGCAACAGTTGACCTCAACAAAATCAAGTGGTCAGATGCGGATATATACACGCCAAAGTTCAAGCCGCATCTTTCGGCGCAATACGGCTGCAAAGTCACCGCGCACGAAATACTGCAGCCGATAGATTCATTTCCTGCCAAGAACGGAAAAGAAACTGTTTACGATTTCGGGCAGAATTTTGCGGGAGCAGTGCATCTGAAAATGAAAGGCAAAGCCGGGCAAATAGTAACGGTGCGCCACGCGGAGCTGCTCATTGACGGCGACCTTTGCGTCAAATCTCTCCGTACCGCAAAAGCCACCGCAACATATGTCTGCGCCGATGGAGAGCAGGAATATTCGCCGAGGCTCACCTACATGGGCTTTCGGTATATCGGCATATCCGGGATAAACCCCGAAAATATAACGGTTGAAGCCTTCGTTATCCACTCCGATTTTGAAGAAATCGGAAAATTCGAATGTTCAGACCAGCTCATCAATAAGCTCCAGAGCAATATTCGCTGGAGCGGAAAGTCAAACTTTGTCGATATTCCGACGGACTGCCCGCAGAGAGACGAACGGCAGGGCTGGACGGGCGACATTTCGGTCTTCGCCGACACAGCCTGCTACAATTTTGATATTTCGCGTTTTCTTGACAAATGGCTTGCCGATGTCAAATCGGAACAAGGCGTAGGCGGCGGAATACCTATGGTCGTTCCGAAACAGGGCAACAGCGCGCCGACAGTCGCCACCGCCTGCTGGGGCGACTGCTGCACGATAGTCCCCTACTGCGAATATCTCGCGCGCGGGGATATTGAAATGCTCAGAGAGCAATACCCGGTTATGAAAAAATTCCTCGGAGCCGTCAAATTCTGGGCAAGTCTTTCGGGTCCCGGAAAATATCGAAAGCATATCTGGAAATGGCTGTTCCAGTTCGGCGACTGGTGCGCTCCCGGAGAGGGAATAAAGGACTGGATGGGCAAGGGCAAGTGGGTCGCCACGGCTTACTACGCAAACTCCTGCACCATCGTATCGGAAATCGCCTCGCTGCTTGGCCACAAAAACGATGCAGAATATTACAGAAAGCTAAAAGACGAAATATCTTTAGCATACAGAAGAACTTTTACTGACGGAAACGGAAAGCTGAAAAGAGAATTTCAGACCGGATATGTTCTGCCGCTGCATTTCGGAATGGTGAGCGGAGAAGAGAAGAAAAACATGGCAGCGAATCTCAACCGCCTTGTCACTGAAAATGATTATCACCTGAGCACCGGATTTACCGGCACGCCGTATCTGCTGTTTGCTCTCGCAGACAACGGATACATTGACACCGCCTACCGCCTGCTGCTTCAGGACACATGTCCTTCATGGCTCTATTGCGTCAAGGCTGGCGCAACGACAACCTGGGAGCAGTGGGACGCGCTCAGACCAAACGGCAGCGTGAACATGGACAACCTCAACGGCAGCGATGTTGAGGGCGAAAACAGCATGGTCTCGTTCAACCATTACGCCTATGGCGCAGTCGGCGCATTTCTCTACCGCAGGGTTCTCGGGCTTGAAGCAAATGCCGGCGGATATAAGAGCTTTACCATAAAGCCGATTGTCGGCGGCGGGCTTACCCATGCAAAGGGTGAAACAAAAACACCATACGGAATGATAAAGATAGAATGGACAATAAAAGACGGCAATTTTGAGATAGAAACAGAAGTTCCCGTATCAACAAAATGTAGCCTTACCCTGCCGGATTCAAGCACATATTCGTTCTCAAGCGGGCGGCACGCAGCAAGCTGCCGGATATAAAGAAAGGCTGAGTTTTAATATGCACAATGCAGTTACAAATCCATATCTGCCCTCATGGGAATATGTTCCCGACAGAGAGCCTCATGTGTTTGATGACATGCTATACATATGAAGCGGGGATTGCCTGCGTGCTGTACGGAAAACAGGGCGCGTGCAAAACAACAAAGACTAACAAGCGCTCTTATCCGTACATAACCAAAAAAGGAGAAGACCGTGAATGCAATCCCTGCCAATATATTGCAAATATAAAAGACAAAACTGTTACCGGTTATAAATATCTTGATTTGTCCGATGCCGCCGGCATCATTGCTTCTGTCAGCGGCAGAGCACGCGGTAAACTTCGCCTGTTCACACAGATCGACGGCGATTGTATCGGAGAAATAGAGATATTCGTCCAAATACACGGCGGGCAAAGACAGGTATTCGTTTTTCTCTTGCCGAGTCGGCCTTGTATTTTCGTTTCGAAGGCTCCGGCAAATTGAATCTGCTGAACTTCACCGTTACAACAAGCAAGGAGGATAACTTGTGAGCAAAAATGCTTTTCCCGACGGCTTTCTCTGGGGAGCCGCGACAGCCGCACCGCAGATCGAGGGCGGATATGATTCGGACGGCCGAACGCCCAGCATATGGGATGAAGCTCCGAAAGAAAAAATAAAAAACGGCGACAACTGCCATGTCGCCTGCGATCATTATCACAGGTACAAGGAAGATATCGCTCTGATGAAGGAGCTGGGGCTGAAATCATACAGGTTCTCCGTATCCTGGCCGAGAGTTATCTCCCAAGACGGCAAGGTCAACCCCAAGGGACTTGAATTTTACAGCAATCTCGTTGATGAGCTCATTAAAAACGGAATCGAGCCGCTCGTTACGCTCTACCACTGGGATCTGCCGCTCTGGCAATATAAAAAGGGCGGCTGGCTGAAAAAAGATATTATAGACGACTTTGCTTTCTATGTAAAAGCAGTCGTCGAGGCTCTGTCCGACAGAGTAACATACTGGATAACCTTCAACGAGCCGTCCTGTTTTCTCATGAACGGCTATATGCAGGGAGTTCATGCGCCGTTCAAGCACCGCTATCTTGCCCTGCCGAAGTTCACGAAGATATTTATGCTCACAAATCGTCGGGCGGTCGAAACCATCAGAAAATACGCAAAAAAGAAGCCGCTTATAGGTCTCTCTTTCGCGTCGGGCGCGTTTATACCCAATGATGAATCAGACCCGAAGAGCGTAGAAGAAGCGTACAACAAATCGTTCAATGTGACTATGGGCACGATGAACAACCGCTGGTGGATGGATCCCATTCTTCTGGGAAAGCCCGTCACAGCCTACTGTGTTTACGCGACGCATAAAAGTGATATGCCTCGCTTTAAAACAGATTTTGATTTTCTTGCCGTCAACCACTATGAGGCATTCAATTATTCCGCCTGGGGCGGCGACAAAAGCATTGACAAATCAAAGCTCAACACCACCTCGCTCGGCTGGGTAATAGACGGACGCTCGATTTACTGGACCTTGAAGTTCCTTTATCGCAGATACCGCCTGCCGATAATCATAACCGAAAACGGCATGGCAAACAACGACAGCATAACGGACGGAGAAGTCAGGGACGATGTGCGCATCGGCTTTATGAATGACTACCTTTCAAATGTCAGAAGAGCCATCGATGACGGAGTCAAGGTTTTCGGATATCAGCATTGGTCGCTTATGGACAACTTTGAGTGGGCAGAGGGCTACGAGCCGAGGTTCGGGCTCATATATGTTGATTATAAAACGCTCGGGCGCACGCCTAAAAATTCCGCGTACCATTATAAAAAGATTATCGAAACAAACGGAGAGATAATACCATGAATCCGCTTTTTCCATTAAATGAATATATTCCCGACGGCGAAGCTCATGTTTTCGGTGACAGGGTATATCTATACGGCAGTCACGATGCCGAAAACTCGGACAGATTCTGTGTGCAGGATTACTCCGTCTGGTCGGCTCCCGTCTCAGACCTTTCGTCTTGGAGCTGCAAAGAAAAAGCCTACCTGAAATCTCAGGATCCGAGAAGCCGCGACGGTCGCCTTGCAGATTACTATGCACCCGATTGCGTAAGAGGAAATGACGGGAAATATTATCTCTACTATTTCGCTGCGGGGCCGAACACATCTGCATTCGGTCCGATGTCTGTCGCCGTTTCGGAAAGTCCCGACGGTCCGTTTGAATATCTCAGCGATATAAAATATAAAAACGGCGCTCCGGTTTTGAAGTTTCTTACAAACGACCCCGCGGTCATAAACGACAACGGCAGAATATGGCTCTATTACGGATGGGGGCTCGGCAGAGATTTCAGAAGCAAAGTGTTTTCTCCGCTCTACCGTTTTGTGCTCAGCAAACTGACCAACCGCTCGTATCGCGAGGTAAAGGAAACAAGCCCAAGCATACTTTCCTGCGCAGTTGTCGAGCTTGAAAATGATATGTGCACGGTAAAGAGCGAACCGAAGGCGGTTCTCGACAGCAAGACTACTGCGGATAAATCGAGCGAGCTTTATCGCCACCCGTTTTATGAAGCTCCATGCATACGAAAAATAAACGATTTGTATTATCTGATATACTCATCCGGCGAGAACAACGAGCTTGCCTACGCGACAAGCAATTTTCCGGACAGAGGTTTTCAATATCGCGGTGTTATTATTTCAAACAGCGACCTCGGCTATCGCGGCAACAAGCAGCGAAAAGCCCCCGCAGGGACGATACACGGCTCGATAGAACAGATAAACGAAAAATATTATGTTTTCTATCACCGCTGCACGAACAATACGGATTTCTCCCGCCAGGCCTGCGCGGAGCCCATAACAATAAACGCAGACGGAACAATAAATCAGGTTGAGATAACCACACAGGGTGTCGGTGCTCCCCTGCCCGCAGCTGGCGAATATTCCGCCGCTCTGTGCTGCAATCTGTATAACCGCCGCACTAAAAATGTTCAGGGAAACGGCAAAGGAGACAGACAGCCCAACATCGCGTCGCGAAACGGCGAAAGCTTTGTAACGGCAATTACCAATGGCACCGTCATCGGTTTCAAATATTTTAATTTCAAAAAGCCCGTCTGCATTTCTGTTACTGTCAGAAATGCAAACGGCAGGATGGATATAAAAATCGGAGACAGAACTGTTGGAATTATTCCTCTTTCTCAATCGACGGAATGGAAAACATTTTCCGTCAAAATAGATCCCGGAGAAAAAACTGATGCCCTGTATTTAGTATATCGAGGCAAAGGAAAAGCAGATTTTTTGAAAATGGAGTTGAGATAAAATGCCACTGTTCTTCACTGTACTGGCAAAAAAATATAATCCTTATGACATTGACAACGGGATATTTGCAATGAACTGTGCAGCGCCCCGCAGCCTGCCCATAGTCTGCACAAAAATGATAGCCGACGACGGCTACGGAACAGCCACGGTAAACGGCAAGCCCGTTTCAAAGGGCAAGTGCGTCAAATTTGATTTCTCACCCCTGCCCATATATCTCCTGCCCGTCGGCGAAGCGGCTCAGGACTTTGACAAGACCTACACCGTAAAGCTCAGCGGCTATAGAGATATTGACGACAGACGTTTTCCCGACTGCACCTTCAGATTCAAAACCCCGCCCAAGCCGATTGATGACGGTCTGCACAAAGAAAATGAGCAAGCGGCAAAAGAGGTTTCCGATGAGGGCATCGTCCTGCTCGAAAACAATGGTATTCTCCCGCTTGGCAGCGGCAGCTCAATAAAACTGCTGGGGGCTTACAATGATTTTCGTATAACGGCAATCGGTGCAAGCCTCATAAAGCCGCGCTGGACGCTGACCGTTCCCGAAGCCGTCGAACATTCAGGGGCACTCAGCATACGCGATAACGCCGAGACGGCTCTGTTCTTTATTTCCCGCGGCTCGGGTGAAAACAAAGACAACCGACCGATAAAGGGTGAATATTATCTGACAGACGAAGAAAAGGCGGCACTCAGCGAAGCCGCCGCAAAGTATAAAAATCTTATAATCATTCTGAACACCGGATATCCTATCGAGATGGGGTTCATCCGCGGGCTCGGTGCGTCGGCTGTTATATGGACAGGCTTCAGCGGCCAGCGCGGCAGCGAAAGCCTTATTGATATTCTCTGCGGAAAAGTCAACCCCTCCGGCAGGCTTGCCGACACATGGCCGATAGACTATTACGACTCGCCGTCCGCAAAAAACTTCATCAATCTCGATGACAACTCTCCGCTCTACTCCGACGACGGAAAGCGCTTCGGCGCAAGCGTATATTACGAGGAGCAGGAATTTGTCGGCTACCGCTACTTTGACTCGTTCAAAAAAGACGCCGCTTATTACTTCGGTCGCGGACTGTCTTATTCCGACTTTTCCGTCCGCTCCTCTGCATCATTTGAAGGCGGCATACTCCGCGTCAGCGCAGAAGTTACAAATAACTCCGATGTTCCCGGAAAGGACTCTGTTCTCGTCTATGTCAAAGCACCGCGCGGGAATGAGCCGAGACCCGCAAAGCTGTTCTGCGGCTTTGAAAAGACAGCACTTTTGAAAAAAGGCGAACGCCAAACACTGACGATCGACATACCTCAGAAGGATTTTTCGCACTATGACAAAAACATTCACGCGTTCATTCTCTCCAAAGGTCAATACGATGTTATGGTCGGCGGCGAAGCGGACAAGATCAAAACAATTTGTTCTTTCGTCCTTGAAGACGATGTAGTCTGTGAAAGAACCGTATCCGTCTGCCGTGAGGCAGAGAAAATAACAGGTGTTGACGAAAACGGCAATGTCCGCACGGACAAGACAAAAATCACTGAGGCTAAAAAAGCCATAGCTATTCACGCCGAATATACAAGACCTTCTTATAATGAGCTGCCCCGATACAGAGGCTGTACCATAACACTTTCCGATGTCAAGAATGATTTGACTAAACTTGATGACTTCGTCTCACAGTTTTCGCTCAGGGAGCTGGCGGATTTTACCGTCTGCAACGGCTCCTGTTGGGGTCCCGGCAAAAGCGGAGCCGCCGGAAAACTCGCTTCAAGCAAGCGTCTGGGTGTGCCTACACTATACATGAGCGACGGCAACTGCTGCGTCAATCTCAACCGTCCTACGACCGGATTTCCGTCAAGCAATCTGCTCGCCGGGACATTCAACAAAAGCCTCGCATATAAAGTGGGCAAAGTGCTTGCGGACGAGTCAAAAGAGAACGGCATTTCAATAAATCTCGGTCCCGGCGGAAACCTTCACCGTAACATTCTCTGCGGACGCCATCCGGAATATTACTCGGAGGATCCGATACTGACGGGAACTTTAATGGCATATCAGGCGAGAGGGCTAGAGGAAAACGGAGTTATAGCGACATACAAGCATCTTATCGCCAACAACATGGAGTTCGAGCGCAAATCGGCGCACGGGATAATTGACGAGAACACCCTGCGCGACCTTTATCTGCGAGTATTTGACAAAGCTTTCTCTCTGTATAAGCCAGGCTGTGTCATGACATCATACAACCCGGTAAACGGTATCTATCCATGCGAAAATTCCGCACTGCTAAATGACCTTTTACGCAGCGAGTGGGGCTTTGACGGCTTTGTTATGACAGACTGGGGATCCTATGACACCGCTGACAGCATAAGAAGCGTCTGTGCCGGCACGAATCTGCTCACCCCCGGCAGCAAAAAACACTTCCGTATGATATTAAAAGCTGTCAAACGCAACGAGATATCAAAAGCCGCACTTCAGCACAGCGTCAAGCAGATAGTGAAAGTTCTTGTGAGGTGCATATGAAAATCACAGTAAATAAAAACGCAAACGCCGTCTCTTTCGTGATTTTTGCCGTTCTCGCCGTCGCGGCGTATTTAAGGCTGCCGGATATCACGCGCGGAAAATCATCTGTAATAGCCTGGGGCGCAGCCCTGCTCGGCTCTCTGCTCATCCTGTTTCCACACGAGCTGCTCCACGCCGTCTGCTTCAAAAATGATGTGTATCTCTACACTAATTTCAAGCAGGGTATGCTGTTCGTTGTCGGCACGGAGCCGATGAGCAAGGGCAGGTTCATATTCATGTCGATGCTCCCGAACATAATTTTCGGCATTGTCCCCTATGTTATCGGCATGATTTTCCCAAAGCTTATATTCATGACCATGTTCGGCATGATCTGCACGAGCATGGGCGCGGGCGACTACTACAATGTTTTCAACGCCATACGCCAGGTGCCGAAGAACGGAAGAGTCTATATGTCCGGCATGCGGTCGTATTGGTATGTGGAAGAATGAACGAAAACTCGATAAACAGTTAACCGAGCAGTAGATTTTCACTGCTCGGTTTTTTACTATGCATATGCGGACATTTAATCAAGGGATTCCAAAATTTTTTCAATGGCCTCCGCATTGATTTTCTTTCTGTCTCCTTTTACGGCAACAGTCATATTGCATCTTCTGAAAATATACTTTGCGGCGTCGATTATCTGCTCCTTAGTTACTCTGAACCTGCCGTAAAATTCATCCGAATAATCTATCGGCTGCGTTTTTAATATATGGTTGTAGTAAGCCATATTCCAATTCAAATTATCCGGATTATCCAAATTCATTTCCGAATTGAATATTTCAAAATTAAGATTCGCTTCAAAGTTAAATTGGCCGTCTTTTACAGCATTTAACAAGTCAACAACTGTCTTAAAAGCATCTTCAAGCTTATTTGGGTTAACTTCAAAGAAAAAGTTGATATTGCCTATATTGTCGTACTGCTCAAAAGTGCTGTCGTATGAATAAATAATAGGATTATCCTCGGACAGATAATTATAGACCAGCGCTTTATCGCCATTGAACAGCAATGCATAAAGTAAATCATAGACTCCGCCCGGATATTTTGAACAATCAACATCAAATCCTATCTGAATATAGTGCCAATAATTATTTTTGATCCAAATTTTCTTTTCCCTATGAAAGAACTCGTTATTAACAGTAACTGTATTCGTAAAGCCAGGATTGCTTTGAGAAATATCAAGCTCACTGATTTTTTTATTCAGGGCGTCGAGATTCTTATCAGAGATATTGCCGGTCGCATATACAAAACAATTACCGGCAGAAAGCACCTTTTGTCTGAACTCGTTTATCCTCTTGACAGAAACACGGTCAATTGTTTTGCAATAGCCTAATACGGTTCTTTTAGCTTCACTGTTTCTCCAAACTATACCGTCAAAATAAAAATCAAGTGAGTTCCGTTCATCTTTTTCCCTGATTTCGGCTTTGATACGATCTTTCTCGCTATTGAAATCATGTGAAGTCAACTTGATTTTATCAAACAAACTGCATAAAATTCCCACGGCAAAATCAAATTCATGACTTGGACCATCTATAGTAAAACGTACAAACTTTTTATAAGTACAGCCGCTCAAGCTCAAGCCGTGTGTAGCAATAAGTTCATAAAATTTTTCGTATTTATCTTTAAGATTTCTAAATACAACATGCTCGAAAATATGACTGATACCGTTATTAGACGAGTCCTCAAAAATGCTGCCGGCTCTCACATATAATGATAGGCAGAAGCTTCTGAGATTAGGATTTGTTAAAGAATATACCGAAATACCGTTGACTGAAAAAGAGCGTTCGTTCATACATAATCACCTCTTTATGCAATGATTATACACTATTAGCTTCAAATTCGCAATATAGTAATTTGATTGAATCAGCCGGTTGCGGTGACTTGTACAGCTAATAGTAGTGTTCGAGCTGTATATTGCTGAGCCCTGTTGGACTCGAACCAACGACCCTTTCGGTCAGAAACATAGTCGCCTTGCAGGGGGGCCTA
>ENA-OPCS01000222-OPCS01000222.1-human-gut-metagenome-genome-assembly--contig:-NODE-222-length-50834-cov-2.530081_pt1 | contig 50834 bp, 49 predicted proteins | sample MGYA00241256_ERZ501492 | MGnify/ENA primary metagenome ERZ501492 (study PRJEB25962, sample SAMEA2042512) | human gut metagenome | biome: human gut; feature: human-associated habitat; material: faeces... | reverse complement strand
GCTTCTTTAACAACGCGGCCCATTTCGGCCACGGCATCCATATTAATACCGCATTTGGTAGAACCTACGCTTACAGAAGAACAAACAATCTGCGTTTCGGCAAGCGCTTCCGGAATGGACGCAATCAGTTTGCGGTCGCCGTTGGTGTAGCCCTTATCGACAAGCGCGGAAAAACCGCCGACAAAATCAACGCCGATGGTGCGGCCTGCGTCGTCAAGAGCTTTGGCCAGCGGCACATAGCTTGCTGCATCGCAGCTTTCGCCAACAATGGCAACAGGAGTTACGGATACGCGCTTGTTAATAATAGGCACGCCGAGCTCCGTTTCCAGCTCCTGCCCTACTTTAACAAGGTTTTCTGCTTTTTTGGTAACTTTATCGTAAATTTTCTGCGCCGTTACCTTAATATCCGGGTGTGCGCAGTCACGCAGGCTGATGCCCATGGTAATGGTGCGCACGTCAAGATTATTTTCGGTAATCATGCGCGTGGTTTCTAAAACGTCTTTAATTTCAAACATAGGCGGCCTCCTAAATACGGTGCATAGCCGTAAAAATTTCTTCGCTCTGCACGCGGATTTCCACGCCTATTTCATTGCCAAGCGCAGTAAATACATCTTTTAATTTATCAAGCTGCAAATCGGCTTTTTCCATATTGGCAATAAGTACCATGTTAAAAAAGCCATCCATAATATTCTGGTTAATATTAAGGATATTAATGTTATGCTCTGCCAGTACGTTGCTGGCACGTGCAATAATGCCTACTCTGTCTTTACCTACAATTGTTACAACTATGCGCATTTTTGTTCCTCCTCTTAAGGGGCCTTAAAATTATAAATATGTTATATTTTACCATAAAATGAGTGATAAGTGTTCAATTTTCCAAAAATATTAATTATCTTTGTACACTTGTGCGCAGTTGTATGGCTTCGGCAATGTGCGCCGCTTTTATGGCTGCGCTGCCTTCAAGGTCTGCAATGGTGCGGGCAACTTTAACAATGCGGTCATGCGTGCGGGCGCTGAGCCCTAGCGCGGCAAAGTATTTGCCAAGCATGGCTTCGGCCTGCGGCTCCAGTTTGCAGTATTTATTAAGCTGCTTTTTGTTCATCTGCGCATTGCAGTGCACGCCGCTGCCTTCAAAACGTTGGCGCTGCACGCCGCGAGCTTTTACAACGCGGCTGCGTATAACGGCAGAACTTTCTCCTTCGGTTTTGTCTTTTAAGTCGTCATATTCAAGGCGCGGCACTGCTACCTGTATGTCAATGCGGTCTAAAAGCGGTCCGGAAATTTTGCGGCGGTAACGCTCAATTTCGTGCGGACGGCAGGTACAGCTGTGAACCTTATCGCCCAAGAATCCACAGGGGCACGGGTTTTGAGCGGTTATCAAAATCAGCCGTGCGGGGAAAGACAAGCTTGCCTGTACACGGCTGATTGTTACAACGCCGTCCTCCAACGGCTGGCGCAAAACTTCCAGCGCCTGGCGTGAAAACTCCGGCAGTTCATCCAAAAACAATACGCCGTTATGGCTGAGCGTAACTTCGCCCGGCTTCGGCACGCTGCCGCCGCCAATTAACGCGCTTGCCGATACCGTATGGTGCGGGCTGCGGAAGGGGCGTTCCAGCACAAGCTGTTTTTTACCGTTTAAAAGCCCGGCAATGCTGTAAATTTTGGTTATTTCCAAAATTTCATCTTCCGTCATCGGCGGCAATATGGTTGGCAAACGGCGTGCCAACATGGTTTTGCCGCTGCCCGGCGCGCCAACCATCAATACATTATGCCCGCCTGCCGCAGCAATTTCCAGTGCGCGCTTAACAACCTGCTGACCGCGCACTTCGGCAAAGTCAACATCGCCGCAGCCTGCCGTTTCCGTGCCGAACTGTATTTTTGGCAGCGGCGTTAAAAGCTCCTGTTTCTTCAAATGGCTTACAAGCTCGCTTAAACTGGCAGGCGTATATACATCTATGCCGTCCACCAGTTCGCCTTCCGCCGCATTGCCCTGCGGTATGTAAATTTCGCGCCAGCCGTGTTCACGGGCATATAAAATCATTGGCAAAACGCCCGCAACCTGACGTATACTGCCGTCAAGAGCAAGCTCGCCCACAAAAATTTTACCAGCTGCTTCTTCCTGCAATAAGCTTCCGGCTGCCGTTAATATGCCAACGGCAATCGGCAAATCAAGGCTGCTGCCGTCTTTGCGCAAATCGGCCGGGGCAAGGTTTACGGTAATGCGCGTCATCGGAAACATCAGCCCGGAATTTTTCATCGCCGCCCTTACGCGTTCACGTGATTCCTTTACCGCCGTATCAGGCAGCCCTACAATGTCAAATCCCGGCAGCCCGTTGGATATATCAACTTCAACAATTATTTCTTCACCATTAATACCACAAACAGTTTCCCCGAAGGTTTTTGCGTACATTATATCTCCCCTAAAAACAATTTTGCAGATGGCGCAATTTTGCCTTGCCGTCATCTGCCACAATTTCTATTACATCAAAAGCTATTTTATTGTACCCTCCGCCGCACTGCTGCAAATAGTGCAGCGCCGTGGTACGGATTTTCTGCTGCTTGGCATAAGTTACCGCCATGCCCGGCGTGCCAAACTTTAAGCTGCGGCGCGTTTTAACCTCAACAAACACCGCTCCGCCGTCTTTAGCCGCAATTATATCAATCTCTCCGCGGCGGCAGCGGTAATTACGCTCTACAATGCTGTAACCGTGCCGCAGCAAATAAGCGCAGGCCGCATCTTCGCCGCGCCTGCCAAAATCACCGCGCCTGTCAGCCATCAGCTTCCTCCGGCAGATGGATTATTTTATTCGGCACAGGTTCGGCCGGGGGCAAATGCATGCTTTTTACAGGTTCATAACTGCGGCGGTGCCAGCTTGTTGCTCCGTATTCCAGCACTGCCTGCATATGCTCCGCGCTGCCGTAGCCTTTGTTATGCGCCCAGCCATATTGCGGATACTCTGCCGCAAGCTGTTCCATCATTCTGTCACGGGTAACTTTTGCTATTACCGAAGCCGCCGCTATTGAAGCGCTGAGAGCGTCGCCGTGAATAAGTGAATAGGTTTTAATATCCCCTGCCTGCACGGGCATGGCATCTATAAGCGCCGCCTGCGGGCGGATTTTTAAGCTTTCAAGCACTTGCGCCATACCTTCCTGCGTGGCACGGTAAATATTAAGCCTGTCGATATTGTAAACGCTTACTATATTAACCGAAACCGCCAGCGCTTTTTCCAAAATTTCCCCGTAAAGCTGCTCACGTTTGGCTGCTGTAAGTTTTTTGGAATCGTTCAGCCCTTTAATAAAAACATTCTGCGGCAAAATAACTGCGCCTATAACCATAGGCCCGGCCAGCGGCCCGCGCCCGGCTTCATCAACGCCTGCCACAAACTGCGCCCCGTCATTATAGCAGTTATTTTCGTACATCAGCATTTTGGCAAAACGTTCGCGCTCCGCCTGTTCTGCCTGCTGTTTTTTATAATAAGCCGCCACAAGTTTCTGCACGCCGCTGCGCCCGTCTTTGGCAAGTTCTGCCAAAAGTTCTTCATTCGGGTTATTGGCAAGCAGTTCTTTTATTTCTGCAATTTTCATGTTTACAGCCCCTTAAACAAAAAGCCGCTTACAGCGGCTTTAATTTCAGTTATTATTTATCTGGTTCATCCAGTGTTACACGGCCGGTTTTGCCGCTGCGGAAATCACGCAGAACAAGCTGCACCACTTTATCAAGGTCAAGCAGCCCGCCGCTTTTCAGGCAGCCGCGGCTTACGGCAATTTTTTCAAAAACGTCCTGCACCGGTGCGCCCGCTTCAAAATCAACGGCATACTTGTCTTTTAACAATTGCGGGTAAGCGGCAATTAATTTTTCCGTTAAAAGCCATGCCGCCTGTTCACGGTCATACACATCTTCTTTAATGGCGCCGGTAAGGGCAAGGTTAAGCCCAATCTGCGGGTCATCAAACTTTGGCCACAGCACGCCCGGCGTGTCTAAAAGCTCCAGCCCTTTGGCAATTGTAACCCACTGCTGCCCGCGCGTAACGCCAGGTTTATCAGCCGCCAGCACTTTGTTTTTGCCAACAAGCCTGTTAATAAGCGTCGATTTGCCTACATTAGGTATGCCGACAATCATAACGCGTATGGAACGATTTTTAACGCCGCGCTTCAGCCATTTATCTATTACAGGCTGCGCCGCTTTCTGCACGGCGGCTACAAGCTGTTTTACGCCTTTGCCGGTATTGCAGTCGATAACACATACCGGCAGTCCGTTATTTTTAAAAATATCTTTCCACGCTTCGGTTTTGGCAGGGTCTGCCATATCAACCTTATTTAAAGCTATAATTTTAGGCTTCTGCCCCAAAAGCTGGTTCAGCATGGGGTTGGTGCTGCTGCGCGGCACACGTGCGTCAAGCATTTCCACAACCACGTCCACCAGTTTAAGCTGCTGCTCCATCATGCGCTTGGCTTTGGTCATATGGCCGGGAAACCACTGTATTTTAAAGTCCATTTATAACACTCTCCCTGTCAGGGCAGCATGCGCCATCTGTCAACCGGCCAGAACGCCAGGCTGGCTTTGCCTTTAACCAAATCCAGCGGCACAAAGCCTACATCGGCAAAACGGCTGTCCTCAGAGTTATTTCTGTTATCGCCCAGTACAAAAATATGCCCTTCCGGCACAACGGATTTTCTGTAATCAGAAAGGTTCGGCCCTTTGGGGTCTTCCTTCCATGTATAAGGCTCGTTAATTTCCGTGCCGTTTACAAGCACTTTGCCGCTGCGCATTTCAACGGTATCACCTGCCGTGGCAATAACGCGCTTAATAAAATCGCGGCTTTCGTCTTTAGGGTAACGGAAAACAATAATTTCACCCTTCTGAGGGTCACTTACAAAATAGGTAAACTTATTTACCAAAAGCCTTTCGTGGTTTACCAGCGTGGGGTACATGGAAGAACCCTCTACCATATAAGGCTCTACAATAAAGGTTCTGATGCAGAAGGCAAGCGCCACCGCAACAATAATGGAAACCAGCCAGTCGCTGACCGTATCCTGCCAGGATGTTTTTTGTTTGCTCATTTTATTTTCCGCTCCTTTTTCTGCCGTAACCATACGGCCTGCCAACGTTAATATTCCAACACAATGTGCGTGTTTTACAACTTATACAGTATGCTTTCTTATACTAACAAACATTAGCCTATTTGTCCATACTGTTCACGCTTTTGACACATAAAAAAATATTATACTATTAACGATTTTACTTGCATTATAGCCCGCGTTTGTTGTAAAATTCTTTTGTTGTGCTGTACATTTTTTGTAGTAAATTTTACATTCAGCCCTGCTTGCGGCAGGATTTTTAAATTGAATAGCCAATATAATAATATTGTACACTATTTCTTGTATGTAAATTTAACATTTTAAAGGTTAAAGGAGCATGAAGCATATGACACAAATTAGTATCGCCGTTATCGGCAGCTGCAATATCGACGTTGTTGTCGAAGCGCCGAAACGTCCGCTGGCAGGCGAAACCATTTTGGGCAGCCGCCTTATTATTGCCCAGGGCGGCAAGGGGGCAAACCAGGCAGTTGCCGCAGCAAGGCTCGGCGCCAAAGTTTATATGGTTGGCTGCGTCGGCGACGACGATTACGGCCGTTCCGTAATTAAAAATTTTGAAGCGAACGGCGTTGATACTGGAAACGTAAAGGTTGTGCCCGGAGTAACTACCGGCACCGCGCACATTACGCTTGCCGAAGGCGATAACAGCATTATTGTTATTAAAGGCGCCAACGACCTTGTAACGCCTGAACTTATAGATGAAGCCTGGCCGCAGATTGCAGGCTGCGATATGGTAATGCTGCAGCACGAAATTCCTGCTGCTGCCATTGCCCACACCTTAAAAAAATGTGCGGAAGCCGGTGTAAAAGCATTGCTGAACCCGGCGCCTGTTCTTGAAGGCGCACAGGACTGGGCCAAAGACGCCGCTTTTATAACGCCTAACGAACATGAAGCGCAGGCTCTTTTCCCCGGCAAAAGCACCGAAGAAATACTTTTGGAAAACGAAGGCCGCCTTTTAATGACGCTCGGCAGCAAAGGCGTTGCCTATGCCGAAAACGGCGTAATTAATACCGTACCCGCCTTTAAAGTGCAGGCAGTTGATACTACCGGCGCAGGCGACACTTTCAACAGTGCTTTCTCCGTTGCACGCGCTTCCGGCAAAACCATGTCCGAAAGCATTACTTTTGCCAATGCGGCAGCCGCCTTATCCGTACAAAAAATCGGCGCACAGGGCGGAATGCCTTATTTAGATGAAGTGGAAGGGATGTTGTCCGAATGCAGAAAATAGGAATTTTAAACAGCGAAATTGCCAAAGTACTGGCAGATATGGGGCACACCGATACTATCGTTATCGGCGACTGCGGGCTGCCTGTACCGGACGGCGTAAAAAAGATTGACCTTGCCTTGAAGCTCGGCACGCCGCGTTTTTTGGAAGTTGTTGAAGAACTTGCCAAATATATGGAAATTGAAAAAATCCATGTTGCTGCCGAAATGCAGAGCAAAAACGAAGAATGCTGGCAGCAGATGCACAAACTGTTTGACGGCAAAGAATGGATTGTTACCGACCACGAACATTTTAAGCAGGCCACCAAAACAGCTAAAGCAGTTATACGTACCGGTGAAACAACACCGTTTGCCAATGTAATTTTACATTCCGGCGTTATATTCTGATTTAAAGGAGTACTGTCAGCTATGGAAATTACCATGCAAGGTATTTCAAAGGCCTTCGGTTCCAACGAAGTTCTGCGCGGGGTTGATTTCACACTGCATTCCGGGGAAATCCACGCGCTGATGGGCGAAAACGGGGCCGGCAAGTCAACGCTGATGAATATCCTCACCGGCATACACAAAGCCGATGCGGGCAAAATTTTCGTTGACGGCCAGGAAGTACATTTTAAAAACGCACGTGATGCCGAAAACCACGGCATTGCCTTCATTCACCAGGAGCTTAACATCTGGCCCAACCTTTCAATACTTGAAAACCTGTTTTTAATGAAGCAGATTACCAACTCCTTCGGCATACTCGACACTAAAAAAATGCGTAAACTGGCCGAAGAAAAATGCGCGCAGATTGGCATTGAGCTGCCGCTTGACGCCGAAGCCGGCGAATGCAGCGTAGGCCAGCAGCAGATGACGGAAATTATCCGCAATTTAATGCTGGACGCCAAAGTTGTAATTATGGACGAACCTACCGCTGCGCTTACCGAACGTGAAACCGCCAAACTGTTTGAAGTTATGCACGCATTAAAGGACAAAGGCGTAGCCATTGTTTATATTTCACACCGCATGGAAGAAGTATTTACCCACTGCGACACCATTACCGTTATGCGCGACGGCCACTCCATAAGCTGCCGCCCGACACGCAGCACCACTATGGAAGCCGTAGTACAGGATATGGTTGGCCGTGCTATTACGGAATATTATCCCGGACGCACCACCGAACCCGGCGAAGTAGTTCTGGAAGTTAAAAACCTGTGCCAGCCGGGCGTGTTCGACCACGTTTCCTTTAATTTGCGCAAAGGCGAAATTTTAGGCGTTGCCGGGCTGATGGGCGCCGGACGCACGGAAATTATGCGTGCGCTGTTTGGCATTGATGACTGCCGCCAGGGCGAAGTTTACCTGCACGGACAGAAAATAAACATCAAAAAACCGGAAGACGCCATTAAGGCAGGCATTGGTTTTATTACCGAAAACCGCAAAACCGAAGGCCTGATTCTGGACTTTTCCATTTTAAAAAATATTGCCCTGCCAAGCGTTGATACCTTCGCTTCAAAAAGCGTCATCAACGATAAAAAGGAATTTAATTTCTCCAACGAATTATCGCACAAGCTCGGCGTTAAAGCCAATTCCATCCAGCTTCCGGCCGGTGCGCTTTCCGGCGGCAACCAGCAGAAGGTTGTTATAGCAAAATGGATTGGCATGCACCCGTCCATTATCATTATGGACGAACCTACGCGCGGCATTGACGTAGGCGCCAAGCGCGATATTTACGATTTGATGAACGAACTTACCGCACAGGGTGTTGCCATTATCATGGTTTCTTCCGACCTGCCGGAAGTTATCGGCATGAGCGACCGCATCCTTGTTGTGCACGAAGGCAAAATTGCCGGGGAAATACCGCATGACCAAGCAACCCAGGAAAATATCATCACCCTTGCAACAGGAGGAATATAACAGATGAACGTTTCTGCCTTAGTTAGAAAAATGGGCCCGTTAATCGGGTTAATTGTACTTTTTGTTGTTATATCTGCTTTAAACAGCAGCTTTATCGACCCGTCCAACTTAAAAAACCTGCTGCGCCAGGTTTCCATTAACGCACTGATTTCCTTCGGCATGACCTTTGTCATCCTTACAGGCGGCATAGACCTTTCCGTCGGCAGTACGCTGGCTCTTTCCAGTGCAATTATGGCAAGTTTAATTAAGGGCGGCATGGACCCGATTATGGGCATTGTAGTTGCTGCCATTATCGGCCTTATTCTCGGCACTATTAACGGCGTTGTAATTTCTTACGGCAAGGTTGCTCCCTTTATTGCCACTCTGGCAACCATGACTATTTTCCGCGGCTTAACTTTGGTTTACACCGACGGCAACCCTATCAGCAGCTTAACCGACAACCAGCTGTTCCATATGTTCGGCCAGGGCTATTTTGCAGGCATTCCTGTACCGGCAGTTGTTATGCTTTTGATGTTTGCCCTCTGCTGGTTTATTCTTAACAAAACACCGCTGGGCCGCAAAACCTATGCTGTCGGCGGCAACGAAAAAGTTTCCTTTATTGCCGGCATTAAAATTGAACGCATTAAAATTTTTGCTTATGCAATTACCGGCCTGTTCTGCGCACTGGCAGGCGCTATTTTAACCTCGCGCCTTAACTCCGCACAGCCTACCGCAGGCACCGGTTATGAACTTGACGCCATTGCGGCAGTAGTTCTTGGCGGCACAAGCCTTTCCGGCGGCAAAGGCCGTATCGTGGGCACGCTTATCGGCGTACTTATTATCGGTACCCTTAACAACGGCCTTAATATTCTTAACGTATCCAGCTTTTACCAGCAAGTTGTCAAAGGTATAGTTATCTTACTTGCAGTTCTTATGGACCGCAAAAAATCGTAGGAGGTTATGTTTTAAATGAAAAAAACTTTATTAGCTGTTATGGCAGTACTTATGATGTCGGTAATGCTTATTGCTGGCTGCAGCTCCGGAGAAGAAGCTGCCCCGGCTGCCGATAAAAAAAGCGGCACTACTACTATCGGTTTTTCCATCTCTACTTTGAACAACCCGTTCTTTGTTTCCGTTAAAGACGGCGTTGAAGCAAAAGCCAAAGAGCTTGGCGTTAACGTAAAAATTGTTGATGCCCAGAACGACCCGGCAAAACAGGCTAACGACGTTGCAGACCTGCTCCAGCAGGGCGTAAGCGTACTTTTGGTAAACCCGGTTGACTCTGCTGCCATTTCCACTTCTGTTGAAGCTGCCAATAAAGCAAAGATTCCTGTAATTGCTCTGGACCGCAGCGCCGACAAAGGCACCATTGCTTCCCTTGTTGCTTCCGATAACGTAAAAGGCGGCGAAATGGCTGCTGAATACATTATTAAAAAACTTGGCGAAGGCGTAAAAGTTGCTGAACTCGAAGGTATCCCCGGTGCTTCCGCAACCCGTGAACGCGGCGAAGGCTTCCATAAAGTTGCCGACCAGAAATTAAGCGTTGTAGCTAAACAGTCTGCTGATTTTGACCGTACCAAAGGCCTGACCGTTTCCGAAAACATGCTGCAGGCTAACCCCGACATTCAGGCAATTTTTGCCCAGAATGACGAAATGGCTCTCGGTGCTATCGAAGCCTCCAAGAGCGCAGGCAAACAAATCTTTATCGTTGGTTTTGACGGTACTGACGACGGCCTGAAAGCTGTTGAAGCAGGCACCATGGCCGCTACCATTGCCCAGCAGCCGGAACTGATGGGCCAGCAGGGCCTTGAAGCTGCCGTTAAACTGGCTAAAGGCGAAAAAATTGATGCCAAAATTTCCGTTCCTCTTAAACTTGTAGAGAAAAAATAATTTAACTTTCCTTTGACAAATTGCGTACAAAAAAATCCCGCTCACTGAGCGGGATTTTTTATTTAATTTACTTTTAAAACATAATGTCGCCCGGTTCGTAATCAACCGTGGTTTTTACAAAAGCAATTTCATTGCAGTACGGATACTGCGGGCAATAAACACATTCTTTCCATACTTTCTGCGGCAATTTTTCTTTGGCGGTTTCAATGTAATCGCACTTGGCAAAAAAGCCGGGCTGGTAAGTAAGCGTAAAAAACATTTTTACGCCGCGCTCTATCCCCTCTTTTTCCAGCAAATGCACAATGTTGCGCCCTATGCCGCTTGTTTTGCGTTCCGGGTCAACGGCAAGCGAACGTATTTCCGCAAGCCTGTCCCACACAAAATGCAGCGCGCCGCAGCCAATCAGGCGGTTATTTTCAATCGCCACAATATAATCGCGCAGGTTTTCGTAAATTGCGTTGCGTGCGCGCGGCAGCATCAAGCCTTCATGCGCATAATCATTCAGAAGTTTATGAATATTTTCTACATCATCAAACGTAGCACGACGATACGTAATCATGCACCATGCCCCCTCAAATAACTGTTAAGCCATATCCTAACACTCATTTAATAAAAATGCAATATCTGAGCGCGCATTTTACAAAAATTTTTCCGTCCCCTAAAGAGGCCAATTATTTTAAGAAATGATGATTGGGTTCGTTAATTTTAACGGCGTCCGTCCCTGTATCAGGGTAAAAAACTTATTTTTACGCCGCCCATGCCCAGCGCTGTTTTAACGCCTATACCGGCATATTCGGCGTATGCGGCTAAAAGCGCCGCAATCCTGTTCTGGCTTTGCGTGCCGCGGAAAAGCAGCCTGTAACGGCCTTTAAACGCGTCTATCGGTGCGCCGCCGACAGAATACTGCTGCAAAGATAAATTATAGCCGGTAACCTTCACTGCCTGCGCCAAATGTTCTTCAAGATTATTTTCTTCAAGCAAAAGACCGCCGCAAAAAGCGTTCCAGCGTTTTAAAAGGCTGCGGAAAATGTAAACATTATCCGGGTAAATTTTATAACTGCCAAACGTCTTAAACGATGCGGAAGTTATAAAATTAAATTCTGCCTGGCGCGGAGGCTGCGGCATGGTAAAAAACTGCTCTGCCATGTCTTTATAGCTTGTTTGCTTTACCGGCTGCGGTTTACTTAATTGTACCACATATTCTTTTTGCTTTAAATATAAATTTTGCGGCAGCCTGCCTGACGCATATAAAATTTCTTCCGCAGCTTCTTTGTTAAGCGCCGCAAGCTGCCATACTGCGCTGCCGCGTGCCTTATCGTAATACACAAACTGGCTGAACGGGCGCAGCGAAGAACGGTGCATGACTTCCGCAAAATCCGTATGGGCGTACTGCATCAGCGCGCCGTGAAGCACGCTGCCAAACGATTGATGCAGGCGCTGCCCTTCCGGCAGCTGCAATAAAACTTCCCAAATTTGCAGCATAATTATTCCTCCGTAACTGCGCAGACACCCATTAAAGTTATACCCTTGTGCGTTTTGGCCGTTTGCAGGCCGCGCGGCGCAGCAAACTTATCAAGCCGCAGGTGCGCGTGCTTATAAAAATTATTATGCAAAATTACCGCTGCCGCATCTGTAAACGATTTTTGGTCCGGCGCAAGTGCCAGCAGCAGGCTTTTGCTTAAAAAGCCGCTGCCGCTGCCCAAAAATAAATTGGCGTTTTCTGCCCGGGCAAATTCCTGTTTTAGTGCCTGCCCAAAAATAATTTTTTCACGCTGCAGCACAAAATCGGTAAAATCGCGCTGGCGTTTAACAAGTTCTGCCGCCGAGGTAATACCGATACCGCCAAACACAGCTTTATCAAGCGTTATGCTGAAATGCTGATGCGCGCCCGGCGGCAGGCATTCACGGAATAAGGTAAGGTTTTTTGTTTTTACCTGCCCTGTTTTAACAATATACACAGCTTCGCGCTTCTGCACAATTACAGGTATTGTTTTGCCGCTGCTGTATGAATCGCTTACCGACAAGCCTTTCATAATACTGCAGTTCATGCTGGCCTGCGGCATTAATTCCGCACTGTACTCGTTTTTAGGTATTTTTAAACGGTGCAGCAGCACAATTTCCAACTTCTGCGCAAGCCTGGCAAAGGCCGAATTTTTATCACGCAGCCGGTTGTCATTAATAATGCGGCTGACTTCGGCCCAGGCAGCATTACGCAGCTTGTCTTCCTGCAGCAGCAGACTGAACAGCAGCCCTGTGCGCAGCGCGCCCTTAATGCTGCTGCCCGGTATGTACGGCTGGCCTTCAACATTGTGTACGGTACGCACAATTTCCGTAAGGCGCATTTTATTGGCAGCCAGTATTTCCGGAGCTACTTCAACACCGGCATAATCTGTTACAGCGTCGCCCAAATCTTCTATTTTAAAGCCTTTTTCCTGAACCCATTCGCACAAAGTTCCGGCGCGCAGCCTGGTTTTTATCAGTTCTTCAAACTCTGCCAGCAAATTATGTTTATACAAAAATTTTACCCACAGGAGTTCATTCAAAAAATATACCCGCCTGCTGCCGGCATCGTACAAATACTGATAGCTGTATACCGTTCCCACTTCGTCGGTTATATGCACCGGGCCCAGGCAGGTTACAGACATTTTTTTATATTCAAAATTACTGATACTCATACAGGCAACCCCATATATACGGCCTTTCCATAGCGGTACACGGCGTGCTGCGCCCCCAAAGCCGTAAATTCAAGCAGGCGCCCTTCAACCCTTTCGGGGAAGCACGAACCCGCCTTTAACATGTATACGCTGCTGCGTTTTTCAAAATTCTGCGAGTTTTGGTTATAAACAAAACCGCTGCGTTTTAATAAACTGAACGCACCTTTTTTTACGGTGGCAATCTGTTCCTGCACCGGGCACAATACGGAAAGCGACATTTGCAGGCTGCTTGTTTCGTTTTCGAGCAAAACCTTAAGCATACCGGCATCACCGCCGCAGTCTTCGCTTAAAAGCTGCGGAGCGCCTTTTAATACAAATTTGCCAAAGCCGCTGCTGCGCCTGCCGCCAATGCCGCCCAGCCCAAGCAGTTCCACCGCTTTAACAAGCCCTTCAAGCAAAGTTTCGTCATCCAACCCAACTATGCAGTATAACCCGGCACCTTCCGCAAAAGTATAATTGCTTACATAATATGCCCGTCCGCCGTTTCTAAAATCAAGCCTGCGCTGTATGCCGCTCCAGCCAAAATCATGCTTTTCCTGCTCTTTAGCCGTGCTTTCATACGGGTGCAGGTAATCATAAATACCGCTTACGCGGATATAAGCCATATTTTCATGGTCACGCAGCGCTTCATACTGCAAACACAGCTCTTTAAAAGACAGCTGCAAATCAAGCGGATTTACTTTTTCCTTACAGTTATACGGCACCGGCACATACAGTTCTTCTTCCGCGCCGCTGTAATAAGGCAGAAAATCGCTGAAAAGCAGCCCGCCCTTTTGCACGGCTTCAATAAACCGGCTGCAAAGCTCTCCGTCAAGCGCCGCCGTTTCCGTTACAAGCGCGCTGAAAAAAGTATCGGCGCAGCAGTTAAAAGACTGCAAATTGCCGCTTTTTTTATTTTCGGCAGTGCCAAAATGCACCGGAGTTAAAAACTTAAACTGCAAAATATAATACTTCATTCTAAGCAGCTTCCTTCAAGAGCAGTTTTAAGCCTTCCGGCATACTCCTCAAGATTTTTGTTTAAACCGGCGTACCGCACCGAAAAATTACTGAAAGCTACTCTGCCGTAACCGCGCGAGCCATGGCCGCCAAGGTAGTCCATCTGCAGCATCATAAGCGCTGCCGATAAGGTTGCGAAATCTTCTTCGATTTCCTTTTCGTTTTCGATGTTGTACACAAGTTTAAACGCAAAATCGGTACCTGCCGGCACCCTTTCAATCTGGCGCGGTATTGCCGTTGCCGTAAGCCTTGTAATGGAGTTTTCAAATTTTACTTCGCCCATGTAGGTATCGGTATCCATACGGCTTATTTTTTCAATGCTTTCCGGCGTTACAAATACATCATAAAATTGCAGGCGTGCGCCTATAACACCGTTTTTGGAAGTAGAACCGAACAAACGGCAGATAACTTCGTCGTCATCTTCAATTTTATTTAAAACATAACCCGGCGAGCGCATTTTAGCCAGCAAAGTGCGCAGCTTGCCTTTAAGCGAGCTGCCCGGAATAATGGGAACTTTGGTAAAATGGTCGCGCACAAAGGGGCTTTCTACCGCGCCGATAGGAGTAAAATCGCTGGAGGTGCCAATGTGCAGCCCCGTTACCAGAGTAATAACAGCCTCTATTAAAAACTTTCCTTTTAAAACCGCCTGCTTCATTATTTATCCTTGCCTCCGTAAAATTTATGAAATGCCCCCAGCGCCTGTACGTATTTGGCAAAAGTGTCAAACCTTTCCGTACTGTCGCCAATGCTGTCAATCATTTCTATCAGCCCGGATTTTTCTACAAACGCGCCAACAATATTTTTTTCGCGCCCGGCCAGATACATTAATTTAACCTTTAAAAATTTTACCTCCGCAACCAGCTCCGGCGGCAGCCTGTCCGGCTCCTGCCCGCGCATTTTATAAACTTCCACGCGGTCGCGCACAAGGTTGACCGAAGTTAAAAACTTACGGATATGGCCGGTTTTTAACAGCAGTACACTATTATTAAATTTGTCTTTAACCATGATGCCTTTAATGGCATTTTCGGCCCTGGCTATAATATCCATTAAAAGTCCTCCTTAGGCGCATTGGGCAAACTGTAAATTAAAAGTTCCAGCGCCGTTAAAAGCTGCCTGCGCCCTTCCGTATCAAGCGCCCAGGCATACAGCCTGCTGCGCAGATTATTATATATTTCCGCCTGTGCGGCATTTTCCGATTTAGGTTCAAGCAGAGCAACCGCATAAGCAAACTGAGCCAGATTAAACCTGCCTGCCGCTGCGGCAAGCACGCCGTGCAGCTTATACAAAGTATTCCTGTCGGCCTTTATTTTGCCGGGTACTGCGGCAATGCCGAAACTTAAATTGTTTGTTAAAAAGTTAAGTTTTTCACCGCAAACCTGTTTTTCAAAAACATTCCAGTCATAAACGTGGGCCAACCCGCCTTCCGGGCCGCTTACATAATCCGCATTCTGCCCGAACAAAGCAATTTTGCCGGTACCGGGAACATTTTTAGCGGTTTTTTTCAGCAGCTGCGCCTGAATAAACATCTGGCTAACAGGGAAATCGGGCGTAAACATGCCTATGCCCGCCGAAAATGCCAGCTTGCCGTTGGTGTAGCTTTCAAACGCGCGGTGAATATCAACCGCCACTTCCACCACGTCATCCCATGCGCCAAGCAGAAAAATGTTATCGCCGCCGCTGTAAATTACGTGTATGTTGCGCCAAAGCTGCTTGGGCTTGTTAAACAGCCTGAACACCGGTGTTACTTTGCCGGAAGCGTTCTGCATATCGCCTTTAAAAATTTTATTTAAAATTACTTTAAAAAAGAATGACAGCCTGCCGGAAAACGCCGCCTGCCTCGATAATGTAAGATACCTCAGCGGGTCGGGCAAATCGTTGCGGTAAAAACCTGCTTTTAAAGCTATGCCGATAGCATCGACGTCCGCCATTAAAACGCCCAGGCGCTTAACACCGGTATAGGTTTCGCCCATGCTTTTGGCTGCCAGCATCTTCATATCGGGCAGCCTGCCGCTTTTGGTGTCGCGCACGCAGTAATCGCAGCGACGGATGCGGAAATAAGGGCAGTTATCGGAAGCTCCGCCTTTAATACTGTAAAGATAAGCCAGTTTATTATGCTGCTTAAATTTTTCCAAATCTTTGGCAGCTATTATTTTTAAATACAGCACCCTTTTATAGCCCGGCACCGCAATACATCCGCTGATGCGGTTTGAACATACTGCCAGCACCTTATCATCCATAAAAGAGGCCTTACCGAGTTCAAGCAGCGCACGGCAGTTGCTGCACAGGCCGTCTTTGCGCCCTTCATCGGCAGCAGCAACGTTTCTGTGGCATACGCAGCATTCCGAAGCCGCTTCGTTATGGTTAAAACTGCTTTCAGGGTCAAACAGCCCTGCCAGAACCGCTTCCGAATAGCGGTTCTTTTTATTGTTTTCCACCTGCAAATCGGCACGTGCCATAACATCGCTGCCAAGCTGCCTGCCAACCAGCTCTACCGGCGTAAATTCCGCCGCGCCGACAGATACATAAAGCTGAGTGCCAAAGTTTTGCAGCAGCCACCCGTTAATGTACTCCGCAAAAGTTTTTACACCCTCTTTAAACTGCGGAGTATTAGGCGCCAGCAAATACAAACGCCCGCCGCCGGTATAAATAATGTTTGCACGTGAAAGTTTTAAATAATTTACAAGTTCGTCTGCTATAAGCTGCGAAAAATATTCCAGATACAGCGAGCGCCCGCGCATGGTAGCAAGCGGTGACTGCTCTGCCGGAGTTGTTAAAAAGCCGTAAATGCCGGCAATATCGGCAGAAACAATTAAAAACAGCGGCTCGTTTTGTATTTGGGCAATTTTCTGCTTTTCACAAAGCGAAGCATACGAAGTAATTCCGTTAGCTTCAAAATAATGGGCTATACTTACCGCAAGCGCCGCCGTTATTTTTACATGCTCAAACATCGAAATATCGCGCGGCAAATCCTCGCGCACCGTAAGCGGCACATAATACAGGGCGTCTTCAAGCACCTGCAAAAGTTCATAAGGGTACATCTGCGCCAAAGGCTTTTGCTTTAATTTATTTTCAATTATTTTTAAAAGTTTTAAATAATCTTCCGGGCTTGCTTTAATGTTATCACGCACTGCGTAATTAATTTCTTTGCCGGTATTTATTTCCTTAAGCAAAAAATAGCGTTTATAAGTATCGTGGTCCGAAAAATAATTAAATACCGATTCCAGGCACAGCGAAGCATCAAACTTATCATCCTGGCGGCGTTCTGTCTTTTCTGCGCCGAACGCAATCGTATCGGCAAAATAAACTAAATATGCCAAATCATCGTCTTTAAGTTTTACTGCTTCAAAATCGCGCCTGCGGTGATAGCTTATGCAGCGCAGAAGCTGCTGCATGGCTTCATCATCTTCGGGCAATAAACGCGCCAGCCACCGGGCACCATATTCGGGATATGTTTCCGGCTCATTTGTAAGCCCCGCACGATAGCATAATTTGCCAATATCATGCAGCAAAGCAGCTTTTGCAAGTAAAGTATAATCCACCATAACAGACTCCATAAAACACACTAAAATATATAATAATTAATTCGACAAAAATATAAGAAATCCTTTATATTTTAAATATCTGATATTAAAGTAGTAAAAAAATAAATAAAAAACGGCAAAAAGAAAACTCTTTGCCGGAAAATTAAAACACATTTACACAATAATATTATCAATATTTTTCTCTGCTTTCGGCAGCCATATAATAATTATTATACTGCATATCATCATAAGTATATTTAGTATTCATATCGTTATGTACATAATCATAATTATCCGTCCACATTTCGCACTGGCTGATAACGGTTTTTACAGCATCTTCCATACCTTCAGGCGGATATTTATATTTTTTCAAAAGCCTTTTAACCAACCTGCGCATACCTGCTCTTGCAGACTCTTTTTTCTCCCAGTCGATAGTCCTGTTTCTGCGCAGTTCATCAGTAAGCTCTTTAGTTAAATAAATAAGCTCGTCATGTTTATAAAAATCTTTTATAGCCTGTGGTTTTGTTAAAGCATCGTAAAACGCCAGTTCTTCACTGTTAAGCCCTAATTTTTGTCCTTCAGCTTTTGCTTTGGCAATTTCATCAGCAAGTTTAAGCAACTCCTTAATTACTTCTTCATTGCTAATCATGCCGTTTAAATAACGTTTCATTGCATTATTAATAAGATCAGAAAATTTTTCTGATTTTACAAGATTCGTCCTCTTATAAACAGTTACCTGTTCGGCAATTATTTTCTTTAATAATTCAACCGCTAAATTTTTTTCTTTCATTCTTGATACTTCTTCCAAAAATTTAGGGTCGAACAACGAAAACTCGCCATCTATATCAGAAAATAAATTTATTACACCTTCACTTTTAATGCTTTGCTTTAACAACTCATTTATTCTGCTGTTAATCTCTTTTAAATTAAATTTTTTGCCAATACCGGAAGTTGTCAATCTTGCAAGCATTGTTCTCAACGCTTCAAAAAATGCTGCTTCCATTCTTAATTTATCATCAACAATACTACTGCATAGCGATAATGCCTGGCGCAGCAATAAAGCTTCTTTAAGATAAATATTTTGCGTTTTATCTTTTTCTTCAACATCACGTTCTGCAACAGATTTGCCAATAATAAAGTTAACTGCGCCGGTAATTATTTTACTTTTTTCTAAATCATCGCCGTCAATAAATCTTAAATAATCAAAACCATAAAGCAAATCACGGCATACCGATAATTTTTCCAAAAAGCGCGGATAAGCAGCTTTTTTAATATCTAAATCGCCATAATTTTTTCTGTCACGTTTGGTATAATCATTCATTGCATGTTTAAGCGCTGAAGCTATACCAATATAATCAACAACCAAGCCGCCTTCTTTATCCTTAAAAACACGGTTTACGCGCGCAATAGCCTGCATTAAATTATGCCCAGCCATAGGTTTATAAACATACATTGTCGCCAAAGAAGGAACGTCAAAACCTGTCAGCCACATATCAACAACTATGGCAATTTTTAAAGCAGATTTATTATCTTTAAACTTTACAGCCAATTCATCCCTATGTTTTTTATTGCCAATAATCTTATTCCATTCTTCGGGGTCTTTATTGCCCTGCGTCATTACAACGGCAACTTTTTCTGTCCAATCAGGTCGCAAATCTAAAATTCTTTTATAAATTTTCATTGCAATAGGGCGTGAATATGCAACAATCATTGCCTTACCGGTTAATAAATTGGCCCTGTTATTTTCGTAATGGTTTATTATATCTCTAACCAGCGAATCAATGGTTGTATCAGCACCCAGTATAGCTTCCATTTGCCCTAATTCTTTTTTACTTTTTTCAATTACATACGGGTCGGCATTTTCTGCCATAATATCATATTCAGCGTCAATTTTATGCAAAGTTTCCTGGTCAAGATTTAAATGTATAACACGGCTTTCATAAAATACCGGGCGCGTTGCGCCGTCCTCTACAGCCTGCGTCATATCATAAATATCTATATAATCACCAAAAACTTCTCGTGTACTACGGTCTTTTAACGAAATAGGTGTACCGGTAAACCCAATATATGTAGCATTAGGCAAACTGTTGCGGATAATACGCGCCGTGCCAATTACCGTTTTAGCATGGTAATTTCCATGCTCATCCTTGGTAGTTATAACTTTTTCAGCCAATCCGTATTGCCCACGGTGCGCTTCATCAGCCATAACAATAATATTATGACGCTCAGAAAGCGGCTCATCGCTTTCTTCAAACTTTTGCATAGTAGTAAAAATAATGCCATTTGCCTGCCTGTCAGCTAACAGCTCCTGCAAATTTTTGCGGCTTTGCGCCTGAACAGGTTTTTGCCTTAAAAAGTCCGCACAACGGGCAAACTGCCCAAAAAGCTGGTCGTCCAAATCGTTTCTATCAGTTAAAACCACAATAGTAGGGCTTTGCAAAGCCTTTTGCAGATAATGGGCATAAAATACCATAGAAAGCGATTTGCCGCTTCCCTGCGTGTGCCAAAAAACGCCACCCTTGCCGTCTGTTTGCGTTGCATGTACTGTTGAAGTGACGGCTTTTTTTACTGCGAAATACTGATGATAACCGGCTAAAATTTTAAAAGTATCTTTTGTGGCAATATTAAAACAAATAAAGTTTTTTATAATATCTAACAGGCGTTCTTTTTCAAAAATACCTTCAAAAAAAGTATCAAACCTTGCATACTGTGTATTTTCGTAACTGCCGTCTTTGGTTTTCCATTCCATAAACCGGTCTATGCCGGAAGTTATTGTACCCGCTTTTGTAACCGTCATATCACTTATAACGCAAATAGCATTATAGATAAACATTGTTGGTATTTCGTGCATATAATTACGCAGTTGATTATATGCATCTTCAACGCCGGTTTCTTCACGCGTAGGTGATTTTAACTCCATAATTACAAGCGGCAAACCATTAATAAACACAACTAAATCAGCACGCTTTTCGGAATGTTCCACAAACGTCCACTGATTCATTACCGTAAAATCATTTTGAGCAGGATTATTATAATCAATCAAATAAACAATACCGGAACATTCCCTGCTGTTTTCATAATATTTTACAGGTATGCCGTTTTGCAGATAATTCATAAAAGCAATATTTTTATCAAGCAGTGAACCGCTGTCAAAATTATGCAGTTTATACAAAGCGTTCTGTATTGCTTCATTATTCATTTTAGGGTTAATTTTGCGCAGTGCACTCATTAAAATATCTTCATAAAAAGGATTGCGGTAATCCCTTTCAAGATTTGGTGCATAAATATATTGATACCCTAAAATATCAGTAAAAATTTTAATAACAGCATTTTCATAACTTGCTTCCGTGTAAAACCCTGCCATTTTTATCACCTGCTTTTAATAAATTAAATCCAGCAAATTTTATAATGATCTTTATCTATTAATATTGTTGCGCCATATTTATAATTAAGTTCATTCTTAAATAATTTAACTCTTTTAATATCTTCAATTTGATTTTTGTTCCACCAAGTTTTAAATTCTAAAACCAATAAATTATTCTCATTAGTACCACGTTTATGAATAATTAAATCAGGCATAACTGGTTTATTGTTCAACATTTTTATTAAATTAATATTACGGTTATACTCTACGTCTAAGTCATATTGCGGAAAATATTTTAATCTATATTTTTCTAAATAAACACCAAATCTAAAAACAATGCCCCGTTCTGATACATGATTATCTTTATTATACTTATCAGAATAAATTTTAATAAGATATTCATCATTTTTATATAATTTATTCAAAGCTTTTTGGATATAAAATTCTAATGCAAGTTTAGTATTATTTCCCATAAAATACCTCACAATAATTAAAAAAACGATAATTTAGTAATCTAATATTTTAATTTTGAAATATCAATTTTACCAGTAACTAATTTTTCTAATAAATAATTTCGTAATTTAATTAATTTTAAATTACATATATCATTTTTATATATCATATTAGATATATTACTAAACATATTTGAAGCATCAACAATTTCTGAAAATAATGGATAAGGTATTTTTACATGCTTAATGTTATCAATAGTAATTTGCGGTTGAGCAGAACCAGTTTTATATTGATAAAACTGGTTTAAAAGAAAGTATTGTTTTAAAAATTCAAAATACCGTCTATCTTTTAGTTATAGTATTAAAGAATTATTGGTAATAAAACTAAATGGATGAGAAATAATTACTTTTCCTGAAGCAGCTCCTCTACACGCAATTAGTATTTGAGGGTATTCGTAAATGTAATCTTTATAATAACCAATAATTCCATTTCCACCAAAAACAGGATATCCACTTTCTTGAAATTTGTTAGTTGGTAATCCTTTACCATATTTTATTACAGCTATATCTGTAATTTTTTTTAAGTCATTTGATTTAGTATGTAAATTTTTAAAAAATATTTTTGATAATTCTTTTAAATTATCGTTTATTTTAGCATTATTTTCTATTTTTAAATCAATATCTAAAAGTATTTTAGCTATCTTTTTTTGTATTTCAATTTTTGGAAAATAAATCAGTTGAGAATAAGCTGTTTCCCTATTAAGTCCTGGAACTGCACTATCTTCATTTAAATTCTCTAATCCCAAACTTTTTAAACAATAATACAAATAATCAAAATCATATATATCATCATCAGGTAATATATAAAAAGCTGTATCTATACAATAAAACGGTTTATCTGTTTTATATACTTTTCCAACCGTACCTTTTCTACCAATAATTATTCCTCTATTATTAACTAAAGGAACATTATGATAACCAATTAATCCGGCAGAACTATATACTGGCACATTTCCATTTATTCTTTTATTCGCTGTTAATGATTTTCCATAATGCAAAACACAAATATCTCCTAATCTTACCTTTTCCATTATTCCACCCTATCCAATATATTTTTTATGTGCCAACTTTACATTACTTTGCTTTACCATTGCATACTGCAAAGTTGTATCAATTCTTTGATGTCCCAAAAGTTTTTGTAATTGCTCTATTGGCATACCTTTATCAATAGCCATTGTTGCAAGTGTACGCCTAAATTTATGTGGGTGTACCCTTGTTATATTAAGTTTTTTACCTAATTCGCGCAAGCGTACTTCTATGCCGCTAATTTTTAAACGTTTAAACGGCGCTTTTAACGACACAAATAAAGCATTATTATTATCACTGCGGCTGTTAAGATAATTTTGCAAATGAATTTTCGTTCTGGCATCAAAATAAACAATGCGCTCTTTGCTGCCTTTGCCAAAAACAACACATTCCCGTTCTGTAAAATTAATATCTTCTATATTCAAAAGCACCAGTTCGCCAACACGCATACCTGTTGAAGCAAGCATATCAATCAATGCTAAATCCCTCAAATTATTGCAGTTATCACGCATTAGTTCTAACGCTTCATCTGTATATGTTTCTTTTATTATTGTCGCCGCTTTTACTTTGTGTATTCTTCTAACAGGGCTTTTTAAAATATAATCCTCATCTTCTAACCACGAAAAAAAGCTTGATAAAATGCGGCGTATATTATCTATTGTAATTTTGCTGGCATTTTTCTTTTGCTGATAAAACGTTAAATAACGTCTTAAATCATCGGTAGTTATTCTTTGTATATTTTTATTAACGCCTTCCAGCATTTTTAAAATAGTAGCTTGATAGTAGTTTAATGATTTTTCAGAACACCCCTCTACACGTTTGGAAGCGAGGAAATTCTGTACAAGTTTATAATCTGATACTTCTTGTTGTTTATTAACCTGCGTATTTTCTACTATCTCCACATTATTACAGACAAATTCAAGCACTTTTACAAGCTGTGCCATTTGAGCATTATTCAAAAACGGCAGCATATTTTGCACAACGTCATTAATAAAATCTTGTTTCATAGTCATTCTCCTTAATAAAAATTAAAAAGAACGACTATCAACGGCAGTTCTTAATTTAGCTCCTGCCGTTGGTAGGAGTAAAAATTTTACATATTAGAAAAACGATAATTTAGAAAAGCAAGTAGAAGCAATTTACCAATCTTTATTTGTATATTTTAATGATATTCCAGAAAATCAGTTTAAAATCTCCGAACTTGGCCCAATTCCAATAGGCTGGAAAGTTAAACATCTATCAGAGGTCACAACTTCTATTCGTACAAAAGTAAAACATAATAACTATAAAGTATTATCTGCAATAAATACAGGACAACTTCAATTGTCAGAAGAATACTTTACCAAACAAGTTTTTAGCAAAAATCTTAGTAACTATATTGCTGTTGAACCATTTGATTTTGCTTATAATCCGGCAAGAATAAATATCGGTTCTATCGGGATGAATACTTTTGGTTTTACTGGTTGCGTAAGCCCAGTTTATGTTGTAGTACGCGCAGAACCAGAATATTATTACTTTCTTAATTTTTTCATTAAATCAAAACGATTTTCTGACGAAGTAAAAGTAAGGTCATCAGGATCGGTACGACAGTCATTAAGTTATACTGATTTTGGGCAAATTAAAATAGTTTATCCACCAATAAATGTAATTGATAAGTTTAATCATGAATATAAAGCACGTCAAAAAACTATTGAGCATATCAAAGAAGAAAATAAAAAATTGGCTTCATTAAGAAACACACTTTTATCCAAATTGATGTGTAATAAACTTGATGTTTCCAGCATTGACATCTAAGCCGCTAAATTATCGTTTATGTAATTATTTAACTTAATTTTTTTATTTAGAGTATCAATCATATAAACAATTTTATTTTGCGTTATTAAATCAGGTATTTTAATTTCTAATCTTGATAATTCGGTAAAAGTTATTTGCGGGAAAGTTCCTGAACGAGTTTCTGCTAAAATTTGCAACTCATTAATTATATTGTTACTTGTTAAATAATAATATAAATATCGTGAACTAATAATTTTTTGATTAGCTCTTAATACCATTAACTTGGTTGAAGCTATATAATCTTTTGAATCAAAATCTATAAAAGCAAATCTTCTGTTTTGTGGGCGTATTTCACTAAACAAAATATCATTTGTCTTAAAAATTTTTTTAAATTGCCCTTTAAGATTTTTATTTTCAACAAATTTATGGTTTAACACATCACCATTATAAATATCTGATGTATTAATTAAAACTACTTTAGATGAATCTTTACTATAAGTTTCAGATATACTACTACATATATCACCAATAATATAATTTTTCCATTCACACTTCATATCCTATTGCCCCTAAATTTTTTCTGATTTCTTCTTCCAGCTTGTGCGATTCTTTAAATAAATCTGATAGTTCTGCCGTTAAGCGTTTCATTTTTTCTTCAAAAGGCTCGCCATCGTCCTCTTGTTCTTCTATGCCTACATAGCGCCCAGGTGTTAAAATATAATCTTGTTTTGCAATATCTTCTTTTGTTACAACGGCACAGTAGCCGCTTTTATTTTCTAACGTACCATCTTCATAAGCAGTATATGTATCAGCTAATTTTTTTATATCTTCTTCGCTTAGTTCACGCAATTTACGGGTAACCATTGTGCCCATTTTACGCGCATCTATAAACAAAGTTTTATTTTTTTGTTTTTTATTTTTAGATAAAAACCATAACGAAACCGGTATCTGTGTTGTATAAAATAACTGCGGCGGCATTGCAATAATGCAATCTACCAAGTCCGCTTCTATAATATTTTTACGGATTTCACCTTCGCCGCCAGTTTGTGAAGATAAAGAACCATTTGCTAATACCATGCCGATACGTCCATTTGGTGCTAAATGCCAAATCATGTGCTGCAACCAGGCAAAGTTGGCGTTACCTGCCGGTGGTATGCCATATTCCCATCGTGGGTCATCTTTTAATTTATCCGCTCCCCAATCCGAAAGATTAAACGGAGGATTAGCTAAAATATAATCTGCTTTCATTGTTTTATGGCAGTCTTTAAAAAACGTATCTGCGTTAAATTCCCCTAAATTGGCTTCTATGCCGCGGATAGCAAGGTTCATTTGCGCCATTTTCCATGTTGTAGGATTGGAGTCCTGTCCAAAAACAGATATTTTATTAATGTTGCCGCCGTGATTTTCTACAAATTTTGCCGATTGTACAAACATACCGCCCGAACCACAGCAAGGGTCGTAAACGCGCCCGTTAAAAGGTTTTAAAATTTCTACAAGCGTTCTTACAATGCAGGACGGTGTATAAAATTCACCTGCTAATTTGCCTTCCTGTTCTGCGAATTTTGCAAGGCAATATTCGTAGGTACGCCCAAGTATATCTTTTTCGTTGCCGTGCTCGGACATTTTTATATTTGTAAATAAATCTACAACATCACCCAAACGTCTTTTATCAAGTTCCGGACGGGCAAAATTTTTAGGCAGTATATCTTTTAAGCGTTTGTTTTCTTTTTCTATGCTTTTCATAGCGTTATCAATAACAACGCCTATTTCTTCTGTATGAGCAGCTTCGGCAATTTTGCTCCAGCGTGCGTCAGCAGGCACGAAGAAAATATTTTCCGAAGTATATTCGTCAATATCTTCTTCAAAACCTTCGCCTTCTTCAACCAGTTTATTATACTTTTCTTCAAATCTATCAGAAATATACTTTAAAAATATTAATCCTAAAACAACAGATTTATATTCAGATGCGTCTATATTACCGCGCAACACGCATGCGGCATCCCAAATTTTCTTTTCAAACCCTATATCGCTGGTATTTGCTTTAGCCATAATAATCCTCCAAAAATATACTATACATTTTTATTATATCTTATCAAATTTTCACTAAATTTTAAAGAATATTATAAGATTGACATATTATCATGGCAATATTATATTTAACACATAAAACAGTTTTAAGAAATAGAAATATTCAGCAACAAACATTATATAAAATAAAATTATAACCCCTGCACTATGGTTAATCCACTTTGCAGGGGTTATATATTTTAAAATGTTGTTAAATTAATTTTGTTCTTCCCTACTCTACCTTTTTAAACCTGCTTTTAGGCTGGCGGCAGATGGGGCAGGTAAAGTCGTCCGGCTCTTTGGTTAAATCGCCTTCGTACACGTAGCCGCAAATGGTACATACCCATTTTTCGCCTGCGGTTTCCACAGTTTCTTCCTGATAGGTAGGCGCGTTTTTAGGTGCTTTGCCTTTAATTACATCATGGTAATATTTATAGGTCATAGGCGTATAATCGCCAAGCACTTCCGCATCAACAACGCGCGCCAAAATTACAAAATGGGTTTCCATTTCATATTTGCCAAGTACTTCGGCAGTAATGTAACCGCTGGTTTTATCCGTTATAACAGGCAGGCCGTTTTTCATTTCCCAGCTAAAGCCGCAAGCCTCAAATTTATCTGTATCACAGCCGGAGCAGAAGCCTAATCTTGCAATAACATTTTGCGGTGTTGCTTCCGAAAGGATTGTTAAGGCAAATTTTCCGGATTTTTCGAGCGCGGTAAAGGTATAGTTATTTTTATTAACGCTGATAGCAATGGTTGGGTTATCGCTTGTTACCTGCACTGCGGTGTTTATAATGCAGCCTGTTGGCCTTTCGCCGTCCATTACCGTAAGCGCATACATGCCATACGAAATTTTCCACAAAACTGATTTATCCATTTCACTGCCTCCGTTTCTTGTTAAAAAATTTTATGCTTTGCACTTTTTGTTAACAAAACAATTATTACTGCTATAATTATTATAACTTTTACATATTGTAATAAGCAATAAATATTTAAAAATCTGCAAAAAAATAACCCGGCTTGCAGCCGGGCTTTTTTATATTTATGTTATGCCTGTCCAAGCACAACCATATCTTTTCCGAGCATTGGCAGTTTGTTGCCAAAAGCGTCGTACTTATATAAATCAAGGCGTTCTATATCGGCTTTTTCGGCAGGCAGGTTTAAATTATACTGCTGGTTTAAGGTGTTTATTAAATCAACTGCTTTCATGCTGCCGTTTGGCGTTATGCGGCAGCTGAAAGTAAGCACCAGTTCTTCGCCGCTGTTTTGAGCCGTAATATGCGGTATAAAAAACTTAACGTCAATTTCTTTTACTTTTGTTTTGGCTTTGGGCGCCGCTTTGGCATAAATTATGCTTTCAGCTCCGTTAAACGCCGCCACAGCTTCGTCAACCGGCTTGTCATACGGCAGGGTTACGCGGTAATCCGCGCCGCCTGCTTCCGCCATAAGCGCGGGTGCGTTAGTTGCCGTTACGTCCGCCGCCAAAATGCGGATTCCGCGCGGCAGTGCTTTTTGCATTTTCTCTGCGGCTTCTTCTGCCGTCATAGGTTCGGCCAGTTCAATTTCGCAAAATTCGGCATAACTAACCACGCCAACTCCCAGTGCCGATGCCAGCGAAAATTTTAAATGCGGGTTAAAGCCTTCGCTGTAAGCGGCAGGCAGTTTTGCCCTGCGGATAGCGCGTTCGATAGTGCGCACGTATTCAAGATGGGATATAAACCTTATGCTTTTATCTTTGGTTATTTTTAATCTCAGTTTCATTTTATTAACCTTCCACTTTAACTTGTACGCCAAGTTTTTGGCAAACACCGCAGCCGGTGCAGCTGCCGCGTCGGCAGTCGTGCGTCAGTTCGCCGCGCTGTGCTTTTTTATATTCATTGCGCAAAAAGGCGCGCGATACCGCAGGCTGAATATGTTCCCACGGAAATACTTCGTTTTCGCCGCGCTCACGGGCAATATAAAATTCTTTATCAAGCCCGCAGTCCTGCAAGGCCTGCAGCCAGCGTTCATAATCAAACTGTTCGCTCCAGCCGTCAAATTTGGCTCCGCGCTGCCATGCAAGATATAATGCCTTGCCAAGGCGTCTGTCGCCGCGCGCAAAAACGGCTTCCATAATGCTGGTTTCCGGGTCGTGATACTGGAAAGTAATATTTTTTACCTTTAAGGCGTCTTTTAACAAATACTGTTTACGGCGCAGTTCGTCCATGCTGTTCTGCGCGCTCCACTGAAACGGCGTATACGGTTTTGGAACGAAGCTGCTGGCGCTTACGGTAACTTTGCAGCCTCCTTTGCCTGTAATTTCGCGGTATTTATACTGCACCTTCTTCGCCAAATCGGCAATAGCAAGTACGTCCTCATCGGTTTCACCGGGCAGGCCAATCATAAAATACAGTTTTACACTGCTCCAACCCGATTTAAATGCCGCGCTGACAGCGTTCATTAAATCTTCTTCGGTTACGCCTTTATTAATAACATCGCGCATATGCTGGCTTCCTGCTTCCGGCGCAAAGGTAAGGCCGCTTTTACGCACTGCCTGCACTTCTTTTGCCAGGTCTACCGAAAAACTGTCGATACGCAGCGACGGCAGCGAAACACTTACGCGTTCGTCTTTAAATTCGTCAATCATGTCGTGAATCATCGGCGCAAGGCAGGTATAATCAGCCGTGCTTAACGATACCAGCGAAATTTCGTTATAACCGGTGTTATCTACCAGTTTGCGCGCCAACGCCTTTAAAACTTCCGGATGGCGCTCACGCACGGGGCGGTATACCATACCGGCATGGCAAAAACGGCATCCGCGTGTACAGCCGCGGAATACTTCAAGCATAATGCGGTCGTGTACAATTTCTCCGAAAGGCACTACCGGCGCTGTCGGAAAATCAACATCGTTCAAATCTTTTATAACGCGTTTTTCAATAACGGCAGGCGCACCTTCATAAGTAGGCACCACTGCTTTTACGGTGTTATCTTCGTTGTATTCGGTTTTATAAAAACTTGGTACATAAATGCCTTTAATCTTTACGGCACGCTCTAAAAAGCCTCTGCGTCCGCCAGAGCGGCCTTGTTTCTTCCATTCGCTGTAAGCGTTTAAAAGTTCTACCAAAACTTCTTCGCCTTCGCCGATAACGGCCATGTCAAACACATCCGCCAAAGGCTCCGGGTTATATACGCACGGCCCGCCAACAACAACAAACGGGTCGGCTTCGCCGCGTTCTGCCGCTAAAACAGGCACCTGCCCCAAATCGAGCATGTTTAAAATATTGCTGTACGAAAGTTCATACTGCAGGGTAAAACCAACAAAGTCGAAATCTTTCAGCACTTTATTGGTTTCAAGGCTGCGCAAAGGTATGCCGTGTCCGCGCATTTTCGCTTCCATATCGGTCCAAGGCGCGCATACACGTTCTGCAGCCAGCCCGAGTTCTTTATTTACAATATGGTACAAAATTTTAAAGCCCAAATAGCTCATGCCAATTTCATACACATCCGGAAACGCCAGTGCAATGCTTACTTCGGTTTCTTCCGGCGTTTTTACAATGCTGCCAAACTCATCGCCGGTATAACGTGCCGGTTTGGCAACACTGCTTAAAATATCTATCGTCAGTTCTTTGTTCACGTTCTTCCTCCTCAAAATTGCAGCTGCTGCTTGCGCAGGCGTATGTTAAGCAAAAGCCCCACCAAAAACATATTGGTGGTAAGCGAGCTTACGCCGTAGCTTAAAAACGGCAGCGGTATGCCGGTTACAGGCATTATGCCGGCCGTCATGCCAATGTTTACAAACATATGGAAAGTAAACATAAAAGTTATACCCACTGCCAGCAATGTTCCGAAGTCATCTTCGGCATTAAGGGCAATGGTAAGCCCGCGCCAGATAATAATGCCGTATAAAAATAATATTACGCACACGCCTATAAACCCGAATTCTTCACCGGCAACGGCAAATACAAAGTCCGTATGGTTTTCCGGCAAAAAGTTCAGCTGGCTCTGCGTGCCCGAAAACCAGCCTTTGCCGGTTAACAGCCCGCTGCCAATGGCGATTTTGGATTGTATTACATGGTAGCCTGCACCGAATGGGTCAAGCTCCGGGTCTAAAAACACGCGTATACGGTTTTTCTGGTATTCCTTTAAAATCATCCAGAAGGCAGGCAAAAGCACCACGAAGGCACCGCTTAACATTGCCAGCCAGCGCATTTTAAACCCGCTTATAATTAGCATGCCCAGTGTTATAACGGCAAAAACCAGCGAAGTACCTAAATCTGGCTGGCGCATTACCAGCACAAACGGCACAAACACATAGGCAACGGCAGGCAGATAATCTGTAAAATCAATATAAAGCTCTGCCTTTTTTGCCAAAAACGCCGCCAGGCAAATGATAATTATCGCCTTGGCAAATTCCGAGGGCTGTATTGTAACCGGCCCTATCTGAATCCACCTTTGTGCTCCCAACGCCGAATGACCCACAAACATTACCGCCAAAAGCAGCACCAGGTTAAAAATATACAAAGGCTTTGCTATCTGCTGCAAAAGACGGTAATCAAAGCGCAGGCAAAAAATCACCAGCAGCACGTTAATGCCAAAAAATATGCCCTGGCGTTCTACAAACCACGCTTCTCCCCTGGCAACGGCATACGAATGCGTAGCGCTGGCAATCAGCATCAGCCCGATGCCAACAAGCGCGCACACAGCGCCTACCAGCCACCAGTCTATGTTACGCAAATATCTCTGCATTTACTGCCTCCGTCATTTAGCGGCAGGGTTATCGGTTATAAAACCCTCCTGCCTGAACCATTCTTCAAAAACTTTATATACAATAGGGCCTGCTGCCGAAGTACCAAAACCGCCCTGCTCTACAATACAGGCTACAACAAGTTCCGGTTTTTCTGCCGGTCCGTAGGCAACAAAAAGACCGTGGTCGCGCCCGTGCGGGTTTTCTGCCGTGCCTGTTTTAGCTGCAATTTGCTTTGGCAGGCTGGCAAAATACGATGCCGTACCGCCTTCTTCCGCTACGCCTTCCAATGCGTTCTTGATAAGCCTCAGCGTATGCATGGATATGCCGATATTTCTTGCCGGAGCGTGTTCTGCCATCTGGTATACACTGCCGTCATTATTAAGCAGGCTTTCTACCAGATACGGCGGATGGTAAACGCCGTCTGCCGCCACGCAGCTCATCAGCATAGCCAGCTGTATCGGCGTTGCCAAATCTATGCCCTGCCCGATAGAAGCATTAAAGGTATCGCCAAGCATCCAGCTTTCGCCTGGGAAGATTTTCTTTTTGTTTTCCGGCGTCGGCAAAAGCCCGGAAAGTTCTCCTTCAAGCTCTATGCCTGTCGGCGAACCGAGCCCGAACTTTTTGGCAAATTCCACAATATTGTTTATGCCAAGGCGGTTGCCCATTTCATAAAAGTAAACGTTATCCGATTTACGCAGCGCTTCATGAAAGTCAATCCACCCCAGTGCCTCGCCGCCGGCGTTGCCCATCGGCACAAGCCAGTGCTTGCCGCTGTCAAAAATCTTTTCTTCGGGCGTTACCTTGCCAAGCTCCAGCGCTGCAGAGCCGGTAACAATTTTAAACGGTGAACCCGGCGGGTATTCACCGCCGATAACTTTATTGCCCATAGGATAGTTAGGGTCATTATTAATGATATTCCAGTCTTTTTCACTGATGCCGTGCACAAAAAGGTTCGGGTCGAAAGCAGGGCGGCTTACCATGGCACGCACAGCGCCTGTTTTAGGGTCGATAGCAATAATTGCCGCCGCCCTTGCCCCCGGTGCCACCCCGGAAGAACGCAGATAAGCCAGATGCTCATCCACGGCTTTTTCCATGCACAGCTGCAAATCTTTATCTATTGTAAGTTTAAGGCTTTTGCCGGGCACGGGGTCTATCTGCCCAAGCTGCTTAACTACATTGCCTCCAACGTCAACTTCTTCGTCATAACTGCCGTCCTGGCCGCGCACATAACGGTCGTAAGTTTTTTCCAGCCCAAACTTGCCAACCACGCTGCCTACCGGCATGTTTTTGTAAGAGCCTTCGGTAATATCGTAATTGCTTACTTCGCCAACATAGCCAATAGCATGTACCGCAAGCTCTTTATATAAATAGTTGCGCACCGGCTGAATTTCAATCATTACGCCCGGCAGTTCGTTCTTTTTTTCTTCCAGTTTGGTAAGCATTTCCGGAGTAATATTTGTTTTTAAACGCGTCGGTTCATAACTGTCGCTGTTGGCTTCTATTTTCTTCTGCATTTCTGCCACAGGCATTTCAATTATTTCTGAAAGCAGGTTCAGAATTTCCGCATCATAAGGGCTGTTCTGCCTGCGCAGGGCAACTACATAGCCAGGCAGGTTATTAACCAGTTCTTCGCCGTCACGGTCATAAAAAATTCCGCGCGGAGCCACAACCTTTGTTCTGCGCAAACGGTTGCCGTCAGCCTGGTCACCGTAAAAATCGCCGCGCCACAGCTGCATATACGCCATACGCCCCAGCAATACCAGCAATATGCAGATAGCGGCAACAAGCATCGCCTGTAATCTGTTAGCATATCTTTTGTTCAGCATTGCCTAAACTCCTTTAAAACAACCCTACTCATCTTTATGCCAATGGCTGATAAAATAACATAATTTATAAACGGGAACTACAAATAAAATATTTCCCAGGCAATATGCAAGCGACTGCTGCAAATACCCGCCCACAAAGGTTAAATCTGCCGCAGGCGTTAAAAACAGCGCCACAAAGAAAAACAGCATGCGTATGCCTGCTGTTATTACCAATGCTGCCACAATATGGTAAGCAAAATGTTCTTTAAACACCTGCCCTTTAATAAACCCGGCAACAAAGCCTACCATACAGCGCGTTATTGTATGAAAGCCAAACACCGCTCCGCTCAGAAAATCATACATTAACCCGGCTGCGGCACCTGTAAGCGCCCCTGTTTGCGGGCCGTACAGCATTGCCATTGCGTAAACAAACAGCAGCACCAGGTCAAATTTCAGCCATGCAGGCTGCGGCACTGTTACCTGAATGCCAAAAAATATCAAATAAACAACAAAGAACAGTAATTTTCTCATTTTACATTACCGTCCTGCTGATGCCATACTACTACAAAAACTTCTTCCAGCCCTTTCCTTACTGCCGCAGGCTCAACGGTTGCGTTGCGCAAAAGTCCTGCTGCATCAAGGCTGCTTTCTTTTACCGTGCCTATTACAATACCGGCAGGATGGTTCTGGCTGTAACCGCTCGTTACAACAACATCGCCGGGCAATACATCAGCCTCACGCTGCAAATGCTCCATTAAAAGCGGCACATTATTGCCGCCGCGGCCTGTAACAATGCCTACCGCACGCGAATTGGCACGCAGAATGCGCGCACCTACATTACAGCGCGTGCTTGTAACCAAAGTTACACGTGCAGATGAAGGATATGCTTCATCCACCAGCCCTACCAGCCCGTTAACGGTTACTACCGCCATGTCCTGCTGCACGCCGTCATCCATACCTTTGTCAATATAAAGGCTGTCGCTTAATTCGCCTGGTGTACGCCCCAAAACTTTAGACACTACAAGCCTCTGTTCCGGATGCGCATTTTTATAATTCAGCATTTCACGCAGGCGCTGGTTTTCTGCATAAATTTCTGCCATGGCAAGGTTGGCGTAACGCAGTTCGTTAATTTCGCTTTGTAAACTTTCGTTCTGCTGCTGCAAGGTTTTAACAGTCGTCATAGCCTCGCCGGTATCATCAACCCAGCCGCCAACGGCAGAACTTGCCGCCGCAAAAGGCGTAATAACGGCAGTTACCACCCTGTTTATTACAGGAAACCTCAGCGGGTCGTGCAGCGCCATGGCAAACAAAGCCACAAGCACCGCCGCTGCCAGCCCAAGGCTTAAATACTTCTTATTCACGCTTCATTCCTTCAGTTCGTACTATTGGAGGCCATAAAGCCTTTCTTGTAAACATCAACATTTTCTACTGCAAGGCCGGTACCCAAAGCAACGCAGCTCAAAGCATCATCCGAAACATATACAGGCATGCCGGTATCCCTGCTCATAATGCGGTCAAGGTTGCGCAAAAGCGAAGAACCTCCCGTCATAACAACGCCTCTGTCCATAATATCTGCCGCAAGTTCAGGCGGAGTGCGTTCCAGAGTGTTCCTTACAGCATCAAGAATATTGGTAACAGGTTCGTTAAGTGCTTCACAAACCTGATTTGAATTAATGGTAATGTTTTTCGGCAGGCCGCTTACAAGGTCGCGTCCGCGGATATCCATTTCTTCCGGATTTTCCAGCGGCATAGCCGTGCCGATATTAATTTTTACTTCTTCAGCCGTACGCTCGCCAATAAGCAGGCTGAAAGTTTTGCGGATATAACGCACAATAGCGTCGTCCATAGCATCGCCGCCAGTGCGGATGGATTTACTTACAACAATGCCGCCGAGGGAAATAACGGCAACTTCGCAAGTACCGCCGCCGATATCGACAACCATGCTGCCGGTAGCTTCCTGCACGGGCAGCCCTGCGCCGATAGCCGCAGCCATAGGTTCTTCAATCAGATATGCTTCGCGCGCACCGGCCTGCACCGTAGCGTCAATTACCGCACGTTTTTCAACTTCGGTAACGCCGGAAGGCACGCCTACAACGATACGCGGGCGCACAAGCGAATTTTTGCCGATTGCCTTTTTGATAAAAAATTTCAGCATCGACTGCGTAATGTCAAAATCTGCGATAACGCCGTCTTTCATCGGACGGATGGCAATAATATGCCCCGGAGTACGGCCAATCATCTGCTTTGCCTCCGCGCCTATGGCCAGCACTTCGTTGTTGGCTTTGTCAACGGCAACTACCGAAGGCTCACGGATAATAATGCCCTTGCCTTTTACATGCACCAGCGTATTGGCTGTGCCAAGGTCAATACCCATATCATGCGAAAATTTATTAAAAAAACCAAACATTGCTTACACCTCATTCATCAAGATAACCATTTTCTCTAAAACTGAAATACCTGCCGTCGCCAATAATAATATGGTCTAAAAGCGGTATTCCCATCACAATACCTGTTTCCTTCAATGCAGAAGTCAAACGCCTGTCCTCACGGCTTGGCGCCGGGTCGCCGGAAGGATGGTTATGTGCCGCCAGAACGCACGCTGCCCTGTGCAGAACAGCCGGGGCAAATACCTCGCGCGGATGCACCACCGAAGCATTAAGCGAACCTTCGGAAACCTGCTGCATTTTTATCAGCTGGTTTTTACTGTCCAGCAGCATTACCACAAATTTTTCATTTCCTTCATAACGCAGGCGCGGCATCAAAAAATTAACGCACGCCTCAGGCGAAGAAAACCTTATTTTCTTCTGCGGCTGTGCCCCGGCCACACGCCTGCCTAACTCTACTGCGGCCAGTATCGTGGCGGCTTTTGCCGGGCCAAGCCCTTTTATTTTTGATAAATCAGCCACACTGCGCGCTTTGGCGATATTGCTGTAAAAACCGTCATCGTCAGTCAGTTCCCTTGCTATATCCAGCGCCGAACGCTGCGGCGTGCCTGTTCTGATTAAAATTGCCAATAATTCCGAATTACTCAATATATCCGGGCCATGTTCTATCAGCTTTTCTCTGGGCCTGTCATCCGCCGGTAAAAGCTTCATCTGCTGGCTCAAAAATTAATCACCCTTTCAAAACATCTTACAAGTAACAGTAAACGCCAACAGGCCCGTACTTATAAACACTCCAATTAATTATATCAAATTTTTCCGTATATGTGTATAGACAAAAAAATATCTGTAAAAAAATTCACAAATAAAATAAAAAACTGCCTGCTGATTAAACAGGCAGTATAATTCATTAAAGCATATTTAATTTTAATCTTTTATTTTTCTTTCAAAATCAAGTTCAAACCATCTGCGGCGGCAGCCTGGCAATTTTTTCCAGCCATCCACGGCAAGGGTTAAAACAGCTTTTTCAACAAGGTCACGGTATTTTTTGCTTACTTCTTCCGGCCCGTCATAGCTAAAGCCGCTTACTTTAAACTTTTCGGACTGATAAATTACCTGTCCGTCATCGGTAACAGCCTGAAATTTGTTGCGGGTGTTGCCAAATAGTGACCATGGGCTGTCTATTTCAACAAGTTCGAGGCGGCAATGTTCAACCTTTTCAGCCGGCGGTGCAGCCTGTTTTACAGGTTCGGCAGCTATGTTGCCATCATGCTGCACTTTTTTGCCGCACTTGCTGCAAAATGCAGAATCGTCCGGCAGCTGCTGTCCACAATATCTGCAATACATAATCCTACACCTCTTTATTTCTTATCCTGCTTTTTAGATTTAGCTGCGTCTTCTTTAGCTTCCTGTTCGGCAACCATTTCCTTGGCAATTTTTTCTTCGGCATCAAGCTGTTCTACGCTTTTATCCAAAATCTCGGCTTCAGCTTCTCTCAGTTTTCTTTCGTTATTTACAATTACGCCCTCTTTAACAAGCATGTTAAAATCTGCCAGTTCTTCTGGTACGTTAACACGGTTCGGCATTTTCTCTGCCAGTGCATCCATAACCTGCTTGGACGCTTTAAAATAAATACGTACGTTGGCTTCGCTGCCGTCGTCAAATCGTCTGCGCCATGCCAAAGTCCATAAAGTACGCGCATCCAGTGCGGAGTTTAACCTGTAAGAATAACGGAATTTTACAGTGCGCATCAGCTTGGGCTGATAGCTGAAAATAGCAGCTATTTCACGATACGGAATTTCGTAAACCTTTGTTTTGCCCCAGATAGTGTGCTTAACGATTCTTAAATATTTACGTTCCACGCTGATATCGTAAGTAGGTTTGCAGCGCAGGAGCAAAATCCATACCAGCATTGCATAAAAGAAAATTGGCACGGGTTCCAGCACATTAAGGTATACATAACGTAAAATAGATACAATAAACATAACAAAGCATGCTATGCCTACTACAGTGTAAGTAATAACATATTTTTTACTGCGTTTGGTTGTATCAACAGCTAAACTCATTAAACAGCCTCCTAAATTTAATTATAATTAACATTATTATTATATAACAAAAAAGCATAACGGTAAAGGAAAAGATAGACAGCATATTAAAATTCGCAGTAAAAAAGGATGGGCACAAGTACCCATCCTGATATCAATTAAAATTTTAAGTTGGATTAGATTGAGAAATATAAGAATTAAACTGCTGCTACTTCATGCAGTTTTGCAATTTCAGCATCGTCAAAGCCAAATTCTTTCAGAACTTCGTCAGTATGCTGGCCAAGTACCGGAGCTGCTTTTTCTACGCCGCAAGGAGTTTCAGAGAATTTAATAGGTACACCGGGGATTTTCATTTTGCCGGCAGTCGGATGTTCAACTTCTACAATCATCTCACGGAAGTTAACCTGCGGGTCGTTTACAACCTTATCAATGGTATTGATAGGTGCGCACGGAATAGCTGCTGCTTCCAGTTTTTCCAGCCAATGCTCAATGGTATCGGTTACAAATACTGCATCCAGAATTTCTTTCAGTGCAGGTTCGTTGTTAGTTCTGTCAGCATTGGTAATAAAGCGCGGATCTTCAATGAGTTCCGGTTTATTGATCAAATCACAGAGCTTCTTCCAAAGTCTGTCGTTGCCTGCGCCAACAATCAACAGGCCGTCGCTTGCCGTAAAGGATTCGAACGGAGTGATGGAAGGATGGCGGTTTCCGAGCGGAGTCGGGTTTACGCCATTTACAAAGTAACGGCTTACTGCGTTTTCCAGAATTGCAACCTGGCAGTCAAGCATGGATACGTCAATTTCCTGGCCAATGCCGCTTACTTCGCGTTTATAAAGAGCAGTGGTGATACCGGTTGCAAGGAAGATACCTGCAATAATATCGCCTACGGAAGCGCCAACACGGCAGAAAGTATCTTTATCCGGGCCGGTGATGCTCATGATGCCGCCCATTGCCTGTACAACAACGTCATAGGCAGGTTTCATGGTGTAAGGGCCGGTCTGGCCGAAGCCGGAGCAGGATGCGTAAATAATTTTCGGGTTGATTTCTTTCAATACGGAATAGTCCAGGCCGAATTTTTTCATGGTGCCCGGTTTAAAGTTCTCAACAACAACGTCAGCTTTTTTAACCATTTCTTTGAAAACGGCTTTAGCTTCTTCAGACTTGAAGTTCATAGTCATGGAACGTTTGTTGCGGTTCAAGCTCATGAAATACGCGCTTTCTTTCCCGATAAAAGGTCCGTAAGCACGGCTGTCGTCGCCAATTTTCGGCTGCTCGATGTGGATTACATTTGCACCCATATCAGCAAGCATCATAGCAGCATAAGGGCCGGACAATACACGAGTGAGGTCCAGTACAACTACATTTTCCAACGGTTTCATTATCATTTTCCTCCTGTTTGTAAAAAACTCTCTGATTCAAGCAATACATCCGGATTTCTCCTTATTTATTGCCCATCAGCCAAACAATATTTATTCTGTGAGAGCCGCACAGATCAAATATTAACAAACTTATCTTAACAAATTATTGTTAAAATTGCAAATCTTTTTAGTTAAATTTACTGATAAGAATAAAATATTATGCAGGTACGGAAGAACCGTACCTGCATAAGTCCGAATCTTAACTCTAATTAATTAGAAGCCAAGGATACCAAAGAATACGTAGCAAACGATACCGGAAACGATGGACATGGAAAGACCCCAAATCAAAAGTTTACGGAACAGTACGCCTTTGTCTTCTTCTTCACCGGCAGAAGCAATGCACAGTGCGCCCAAAGTGGAGAGCGGAGAAGTATCTACAAGGTGAGAACCAACGTCGATTGCGGAAATAATAGCAATCGGGTCGCCGCCGGTCAATTCTACCAGACCAGGAGTCATCGGCAGGAACATCGGCATTACTACGCCAGAGCTGGAGGAGTAAGCAGAAATTACAGCCGGTACAAATGCTGTCCAGAAGCAGATAGTGGTCGGGCCAGCTACGGAAGCCATTACTTCTACGAGGAAGTTCAGGCCGCCAGCTTTATCCATAACGTCGATCAATACGGATACGCCGCAAACCATCATGATTACGGACCAAGGCATTACTTTAACAGCAGCTTTGGAATCGCCGTAACCGGTGAGCATGAGTACAATAGAAAGTACGAAGGAAATAGAACCTACGTTAGAAAGCATATTGGTGAGCATTTTCGGCAGAGTGCCTTTAATACCAGGCAGCCCAGGAACTACTACCAAAAGAACGAGGAGTGCAACCATCAGCAAAGTGGCGGTCTGTGCAGCGTTGAACGGTTCCGGTTTCGGAGCCAATTCATCGATATCCAGAGAAGCACCGCGCTGTTCTTTCAGCCATTTAGCGCCGCCCATTACCATAAAGCCTACTACGGTTACGAAGCCTTGTGCAAGAGTGGATTTGAAGTATACCATCCATGCAATAGCATCGAGTTCATCAGCAGGGATTCCGAGATCAGGAGCAACTTTAGCGATGATGCCGTTGGAGATGATGCCGGTCGGTGCAAACGGAGAGAATGCAGCGGCGTTGCAGGCACCTACTACGAGCAGGGTCATCAGGAATGCAGGCATTTTAACACGGCCGGCGATAGCCATAGCTACCGGAGCCATAAGTGCGCAGCCTGCGATGTTGCCAGGGCCGATAGTGGTCAAGAAGTCGGAAAGTAAGAAAATAATGATAGGAATTAAAGCAGTGTTGCCTTTGCAGACACGAATGGAATAAGCAGTGAGTTTTTCCATGGTGCCGTTGGTTTGTGCCATACCGAAAAGGAATGTAACACCAACCAGAATCATAAACAGGCTAAGCGGGAAAGCATTCATAATTTTACTTGCAGGGGTGCCGCCAAAGACGCCGCCTACGATAATACCGAACGCAATACCGAGGAAGCCTACGTTTAAATCCTCATTAACGCAGGAAATACCTACAAGAATAACCAACGCGAGGATGGACATTAAAGCAGGAAGTGAAATATCCAATTTCGTCACTCCAATCTTCATAAATTAGCTCAGATGAGCTAAACATAATAATGCCGTTAAGTTTCTGGCTTGACGGCTTATGCGGTACGCGGGCGGCATAACCGCCCGTTTAAACCGCAAGTAAACATTTTGTTAGCTATTTATTCAGCTAAGTTTAAAATTAATCTTCTTCTGCCGGGAAAGATTTATGCAGGGCTTTCGTTAAACCAACGAAAAGTCCAATAACGATAAACATGGTCGGCAGAGCTACGCACATCATAATGACGGCTTTTTCAGTTGCTCCCATTTTTACACCTCCAAAAATATTCCAGTGGAAAGCACGCTATAAGGAAAGTTACAAATTACAGATTACATTTTTTCCAGAGCAGGAATCATAGCAAGAACCAGACCACCTGCTACTACGGATGCAACCTGACCAGCAACGTTTACGCCGATAGCATGTTGGATGATGAAGTTAGTCGGGTCTTCTTTCAAAGCCATTTTAGCGATTACACGGCCGGACATCGGGAATGCGGAAATGCCGCAAGCACCGATCATCGGGTTGATTTTCTTAGCGCTGAACATGTTCAGGATTTTAGCGAAGAGAACGCCGCCAACAGTATCGAATACGAATGCTACAGCACCGAGAGCCATGATGAGAAGTACCTGGAAGTTCAGGAAACGTTCAGCAGTCATGGTACCGCCGATGGTAATACCAAGTACGAGGGTTACCAGGTTGGACAGTTCGTTCTGAGCGCAGTTGGACAGGTTATCAACAACACCGGATTCTTTAAGAACGTTACCGAACATAAGAGCACCGATAAGAGCAACAGACAGAGGAGATACAACGCCTGCTACGATAACGATCATGATCGGGAACAAGAATTTAGTGGTGTCAGATACAGGTTCTTCGTTTTCAAAGCCCATACGGATTTTGCGTTCGTTCTGAGTGGTAACAGCTTTGATAACAGGCGGTTGGATAACCGGTACCAAAGACATGTAGCAGTAAGCAGCTACGGACAGAGGTCCAAGCAGTTCTACTGCATAACGGCTTGCTACATAAATGGTGGTCGGGCCGTCAGCTGCACCGATGATACCGATAGAGGAAGCATGCGGGAAGGAGAAGCCCAGGAAAGTAGCGCCGATAGCGGTAGCAAAGATACCGAACTGAGCAGCTGCTGCGAACAGCATTACGGACGGACGGCGAATCAACGGAGCGAAATCGCACATTGCGCCGATAGCAATGAAGATAAGTACAGGGAACAGTTCGTTTGCGATACCTGCATTGTACAGGGTAATCAAGAAGCCTTCAGCACCCGGTTCAGTGGATACTGCAGAGGAATGCGGAATGTTAGCAAGAATTGCACCGAAGCCAATCGGAAGCAGCAGAGCCGGTTCATAGTCGTATTTAACGGCCAGGAAAATCAGCAAGCCGCCGATAAGCCACATAATAACATGAGTATAGCTAAGACCAAGAATACCCTTCAGGAGTTCTTCAAGATAAGGGTATTGTACGAGTAAAGAATCCATTCTTAAACCTCCAATATTCAATTGCTTTCCTATAAATTCATCTGATAGCAGTGCCGGTAGTTAAACTGCCGGCATTGCTACTATACTTGAAGAATTGAAGGAAATTAGCCGATAACAGCCATGATCTGGCCAGGTTTTACGTTTTCGTTAACGTCTACGTTGATGGATTTAACGGTGCCGTCAACAGGTGCAGCAATTTCATTCTGCATTTTCATAGCTTCGAGCATAAGAACTACGTCGCCTTTTTTAACGGTGTCGCCAGCTTTAGCTACGATTTTGCTTACTTTACCAGGCATCGGAGCGGTAAGCGGGGTGTCGCCAGCTGCTACTGCTGCCGGAGCAGGAGCTGCTGCCGGAGCCGGAGCGGGAGCCGGTGCTGCTGCCGGAGCAGGAGCTGCTACCGGAGCCGGAGCGGGAGCTGCAACCGGAGCTGCTGCTACCGGAGCTGCTGCTACAACGCCTTCTTCTGCAACTTCAACGGTGTAAGCTACACCATTAACGTTAACTTTGAATTTTCTCATTTGAAATTCCTCCATTTCACTTTTTAAAAAAATTTTATTTTCGTGCAGCAGATAACTTGTATCTGCTGCAGTCAAAACTAAAAATTAGTAGCACTCTTGTCTTTTGTTCATCAAAGACAAGCGGCCAGTCTGAGCCCAAAGCGTACTCGGTTTTTTAATACGTACTACAGCTACGCCGCCGCCAGCATGCTGGATAGCTGCTGCCATTGCTGCAATCATTTCATCGTCATTCATAACCATGCTGATTGCACCGCTGATAGCTGCAATTACTTCGGGGGGAGTGCCGGCGGGAACCGCAGGAGCCGGAGCTGCTGCTACCGGAGCCGGGGCTGCAGCTTTAGGAGCTTCTTTTTTCTTCTTGCTGCCGCCAAATAATCCAAAAAATCCCATTACGATTTCCCCTTTCTATGCATTAAAGCGGAATGTTACCGTGTTTCTTAGCCGGACGGCTTTCACGTTTGGAATCCAGCATTTGCAATGCATTGATAATGGTCGGGCGGGAATCTTTCGGTTGAATTACGATATCAACCATGCCACGTTTTGCAGCCTGATACGGGGTTGCAAAGTTGTCAATGTATTCAGCAGTTTTAGCTTCAACATCAGGATCTTTACGGAAGATGATGTTAGCTGCACCAGCAGGGCCCATAACTGCGATTTCAGCAGTCGGCCAAGCGATAACCTGGTCAGCACCAAGTTCCTGAGAGCACATTGCGAGGTAAGAACCGCCGTATGCTTTACGGGTAATCAAAGTAATTTTAGGTACGGTTGCTTCAGAGTATGCATAGAGCATCTTAGCGCCATGACGGATGATGCCGCCATATTCTTGGTTGGTGCCAGGCAGGAAGCCCGGAACGTCTACCAGGTTCAACAGAGGAATGTTGAAAGCGTCGCAGAAGCGAATGAAGCGGGAAGATTTGTCAGATGCATTGATATCAAGGCAACCTGCCATAACTTTCGGCTGGTTAGCAATAATACCTACGGTCTGGCCATCCATACGTGCGAAGCAGGTAATGATGTTCTGAGCGTAGTATTGCTGAGATTCATAGAATTCACCGTTATCAACAATACTCTTGATAATGTCTTTCATATCATAAGGATGATTGGAATTATCAGGAATAATGCTGTTCAGTGCTTCGTCGGTTCTGGTCGGGGAGTCACCGGTTTCGATAATCGGTGCGCCTTCCATGTTGTTGGACGGAAGGAAGCTGAGCAGATAACGGATTTGTTTAATGCAGTCTTCGTCGTTTTCAGCTGCAAAGTGAGCTACACCGGAAGTCTGGTTGTGGGTCATAGCGCCGCCCAGTTCTTCTTGGGTAACTTCTTCGCCGGTAACGGATTTAACAACTGCAGGGCCGGTAATGAACATTTTGGAAGTGTTCTTTACCATGTAGATGAAGTCGGTCAGAGCCGGGCTGTATACAGCGCCGCCTGCGGAAGGACCCATGATAGCAGAGATCTGAGGAATAACACCGGATGCGCTGGTGTTTTCGAAGAAGATCTTGCCATAGCCGCCCAGAGCGTCAACAGCTTCTTGGATACGAGCACCGCCGGAATCGTTCAGGCCAACGCACGGAGCACCCATTTTGAGAGCAAGGCGCTGTACTTTAACGATTTTGTTAGCATGCATTTCGCCGAGGGAGCCGCCTTCAACGGTGAAGTCCTGAGCGAATACATAAACCAGACGGCCGTCAACAGTGCCGTAACCGGTGGTTACACCTTCGCCCGGGAGTTCTTTTTTGTCCTGGCCGAAGTTTGTGCAACGATGGCTTACGAAACGATCCAATTCAACGAAGCTACCTTCGTCAAGTAATAATGCGATTCTCTCACGAGCAGTCAGTTTACCGCTTTCATGCTGTTTAGCTACTTTCTTTTCGCCGCCAGCTGCGATAATGTGTTCGGAGAGTTTGAGCATTTTCTCAATTCTTTCTTGAGTAGACAAATCTTACACCTCCATATAATTGGGGAGAACTTATTTATACATGCAGGCGGGCGTAGTATCAGGCGCCCGTCTGTTATGTATCTGATTTTTGTGTGCTGCACAAGCAGCTTAATTTCTGTTCAGGCAGAAATTATTTTTTTGCAGGAGCGCAGAGTTCGAGCAAAATGCCAACAGATTTCGGATGAACGAAAGCAATGTCCATTCCGCCTGCACCACCGCGAGGTGCTTTGTCAATCATGATGCCGCCTTTTTCCTGTACGCCGGCGATAGCAGCTTCGATGTCGTCAACACGGAGAGCAATGTGCTGGATGCCCTGGCCGTTTTTAGCAATGTATTTGCCGATCGGGCCATCATTGTTTTCGGTAATATCAACAAGAAGCTCAAGCAGAGTTTCGCCGCAAGGAATGAATACGGTTTTTACGCCCTGTTCGGGAACCGGTTCTTCACCAGTGCATTCCAGACCGAGAACTTCGGTGTAGAATTTTTTGGATACATCCAAATCTTTGCAGGCAATACCTACATGGTCAACACAAATTACTTTGAACATTTTTAATTCCTCCTTAAAGAATTAATTTGGTGGTTTTATTTCAAAACTTTACCAACAATGTCATCAACTACAGAGTACGGTTCAATTTCGCGGCCCTGCAGTTTTTCTACCAAGGAATCAAATTCATCGGTAGCTACTACATTTTTATCAATGTAACGGTTTACTTTATCGTTAAGCATCGCAGTAACCTCGTTTTTAATGCGGGCTTTGCGGATTTTAACGATTTCACCGCTATCATTCAGATATTTCTGGTGCTCCTCAATGGAGTCTACAACTGCTTCTATGCCTTCACCCTTGCTGGCAATGGTCCGGTTGATCGGCGGACGCCAGCCAACATGTTCGGGATTTAATTCCAACATCATTTCAATCTCTATGTTGAGCTTGTCTGTGCCTTCACGATCAGCTTTGTTAATCGTGAACAAATCACCGATCTCAAGTATACCTGCTTTAATAGCCTGAATATCATCACCCATGCCCGGGATTACAACAACCATGGTGGTATCGGCAGTTTTTACGATATCAACTTCAGATTGCCCTACGCCTACGGTTTCAATGATAATGATGTCAAAGCCAAAAGCATCCATCAATTTGACTGCATCGCCTGCTTTTTGCGATAAGCCGCCCAAGCTGCCTCTGGTAGCCATAGAACGGACAAAAATGCCTTCATCCGAAGACAAATCCAACATTCTGATACGGTCGCCCAAGATAGCGCCGCCGGAGAACGGACTGGTGGGGTCTACTGCAATAATGCCAACAGTTTTACCGCGTTTACGGAATTCTTTGGCAAGTTTATCGGTCAAAGTACTTTTGCCAGCACCCGGAGGTCCGGTTATACCAATGACATAAGCATTGCCGGTGTGGGGATATAAAGCTGTCATAATTTCAACAGCATTGTCATACTCGTTTTCAACGGCCGTAATTGCTTTGGCCAGTGCCAAACGGTTGTGGTTTAATACGCCTTCAACAATGTTCAAATTTCACACCGCCTTGTTGAGGTCTGATAAAAATTTTAGGTTGCAAGGCGGACAAGCCGCCTTGCAAATTTTTAAGACCTAATTATTTTACGTTTGCGTTGATGAAGTCAACGATAGCGCTGGTCGGGGTGCCAGGAGTGAATACTTCGGCAATGCCAGCAGCTTTCAGGCCCGGGATGTCAGCGTCAGGAATAACGCCGCCGCCGATAACCAGAACATCGTTCAGGCCTTTTTCTTTCAAAAGTTCTACAACTTTCGGGAAAAGGGTGTTATGAGCGCCGGAGAGCAGGCTCAGAGCAACAACTTTAACGTCGTCCTGCAGAGCAGCTTCAGCGATTTGTTCCGGGGTCAGACGGATACCGGTATAAATTACTTCAAAACCAGCGTCGCGCAATGCACGAGCTACAACTTTAGCACCGCGGTCGTGTCCATCAAGACCCGGTTTTGCTACTAAAACTCTGATATTAGACATTATCTACTTACCTCCCTATTATTGTTGGCTAAGTTAATTACAGCTGGGTATGAGCCTGGTATTCGCCGAACACTTCTCTCATTACGCCGCAGATTTCGCCTTCGGTTGCATAAGCTTTAACAGCTTCGAGGATCAAAGGCATCAGGTTAACGCTTTCATCAGCGCAGCCTGCTTTAAGAGCAGCAAGGGTTTCTTCAACTTTAGCGTTGTCACGGCGAGCTTTCAATGCAGCAATTTTTTCAGCCTGCAGTTTGCCAACAGAGCCGTCTACGCGCAGCAGGTTTTTCGGGGGTTCTTCTTCCTGCTGGAATTTGTTAACGCCAACGATAATACGGTTGCCTTTTTCAACGTCCATCTGCCATTTGTAAGCGGAATCCTGAATTTCTTTCTGGATGTAGCCTTTAGCGATAGCTTCCGGAGCGCCGCCGAGTTCATCAATTTTCTTAATGTAATCCCAGCATTCAGCTTCGATCTTATTGGTCAAAGCTTCTACATAGTAGGAACCGCCCAACGGGTCAATGGTGTCAGCCAGGCCGGATTCGTAAGCAACGATTTGCTGAGTACGCAGAGCGATGGTTACGGATTCAGTAGTCGGCAGAGCCAAAGCTTCGTCTTTGGAGTTGGTGTGCAGGGACTGGGTACCACCCATTACTGCAGCTGCGGTTTGCAGAGCAACACGAACGATGTTGTTGTTCGGCTGCTGAGCGGTCAGCATGGAACCAGCGGTTTGGGTATGTACGCGGAGCATCATGGATTTAGCTTTCTTAGCGCCGAATCTTTCTTTCATAACTTTAGCCCATACACGACGGGAAGCGCGGAATTTAGCAACTTCTTCGAGTACGTTGTTGTGAGCATTCCAGAAGAAGGACAGACGGCCAGCGAAAGCGTCAACGTCCATGCCAGCTTTGATAGCAGCTTCTACATAAGCAATGCCGTCAGCGATGGTGAATGCGATTTCCTGAGCAGCGGTGGAACCAGCTTCACGGATATGGTAACCGGAAATGGAGATGGTGTTCCACAGCGGAACATTTTTGGAGCAATATTCAAAAATGTTGGTGATCAAACGCATGGAGGCTTTCGGCGGGAAGATATAAGTGCCGCGGGCAGCATATTCTTTCAGGATATCGTTCTGAATGGTGCCGCGGAGTTTATCAGCGGAAACGCCTTGTTTTTCAGCAACTGCGATGTACATGCAGAGCAGTACGGATGCAGGAGCGTTGATGGTCATAGAAGTGGAAACTTTGTCCAGAGGAATACCGTCGAACAGGATTTCCATATCTGCCAGGGAGTCGATAGCTACGCCTACTTTACCAACTTCGCCTTCGGACATCGGGTCGGTGGAATCATAACCGATCTGAGTCGGGAGGTCGAATGCGCAAGACAGGCCGCTGCCGCCGTTAGCCAGCAGGTATTTATAACGTTTGTTGGATTCTTCAGCAGTGGAGAAACCAGCATACATACGCATGGTCCAGAAACGGCCGCGGTACATGGTAGGTTGTACACCACGGGTGAAAGGATATTCACCAGGGAAACCGAGGTCTCTTTCATAATCGAAACCTTCGATGTCAAGCGGGGTGTAGAGTCTGTTAGGCTCCAGGTTTGCGCGTTCAGGGAATTTAACCAGTTTAGCTTCTACTTCTTCATGGTATTTAGCTAAGCCAGCTTTCAGAGTTTCATTTGACATTCTCAAATCCTCCTTAAAATTTTTGTTTTCATACTCGGGTTGGACTTCCCGGGTACGGTGAGAGTGTCCGTCAAAGACGGTCTATGGCAAAGCCTTTCGGCTTCGTCAACATATTTATTTAAGCTGTGCCGGAGGACTCGCTACCGCCGGCACAGGCTTAAGCCCCAATTAAACTGGGATTATTTTTCCATGGTGCCGGTTTTGTTGAAGCGGTTATGGAAATCGAAAGCTTCTTCAAGCAGATGCGGAGTCTGGCTGTTGCCGCAAGCTTCGCAAGCTCTGTGGAAGTAATCCAGCAGCATCGGCTGATATTTCGGGTTAGCAATCTGATCAATGATGATCGGAGCTTTTTCTTTCGGAGTCAGGCCACGGAGGTCAGCAACGCCGCGTTCGGAAACGATAACGTCAACGTCGAGGGTTGCATGATCGATATGGCTGCAGAACGGAACAACGGAGCTGATTTTGCCGCCTTTTGCCAGGGAGTTGGTGAAGAATACGGTGAGGTAACCGTTACGGGCAAAGTCGCCAGAACCGCCAACGCCGTTCATCAATTTGGTGCCGCAGATATGAGTGGAGTTTACGTTGCCGTAAATATCAACTTCAATAGCGGTGTTCATTGCGATAACGCCAATGCGGCGTGCAACTTCAGGGCTGTTGGAGATTTCCTGCGGACGGAGAATCAGGTAAGGTTTGTAATGGTCAAGGTTTTCATAGAATTTTTTCTGGCATTCCGGAGACGGAGTCAGAGCGGTACCGGAAGCAACACGGAGTTTGCCGGCATCGATGAGGTCGAACATACCGTCTTGGATAACTTCGGTGTAAACGGTGAGGTCTTCGAAGTCGGAGTTAACAAGGCCGTTGATAACAGCGTTAGCAACGGAGCCTACGCCGGACTGCAGCGGAAGCAGGTTTTTCGGCAGGCGGCCTTCAGCAACTTCTTTTTTGAAGAATGCTACGAGGTTTTCGCCCATGTGTTTAGCGTCTTCGTCGATTTCGCCGAGCGGACGAACTTTATCGGTGATGTCGCAAGGAACAACAGCAACGATTTTGTCGAGTTCGCAAGGAATGTACGGAGTACCAATGCGGTCTTCCGGTCTTTCGATAGGAATCGGTTTACGGTACGGAGGATCAAGAGGTACATAGGAGTCATGCATGCCTTCCAAACCTACCGGTTGGCTGGTGTTAACTTCTACGATAACTTTTTTAGCGCCTGCTACATAAGAGGAGCTGTTGCCCATGGAAGTGGTCGGGATAAGGCCTACTTTGCCGTCGCCGAGGTCGTTGATTTTGCATACTTCAACGATTGCTACGTCTACGCCTTTGCGGTTAGCCATGAAGCCATAGCGAACCATCTGTGCCATGTGGCTGAGGTGAATGTCAGCATATTTTACTTTACCTTCGTTGATAGCTTTGCGGAGGGTGCCGTTGGTCTGATAAGGCAGGCGGCGGTCCATAATGCCAGCTTCTACCATTGCCTGGTCAATTTCAGGGCCTACAGAAGCGCCGGTCCAAACGTTAACTTTGAAATCGGTGCCTTTGTATCTTTCAGACAGGGCAAGAGGTACAGCTTTCGGATAGCCAGACGGAGTAAAGCCGCTGACACCCAAGTTGTCACCATTGTGAATAAAGTCGGTTGCGGCTTCTGCACTCATTACTTTGCCAGCAACCGCATCGCAAATACGATCTTTAATATCGATCATGTTCCTTCCTCCTTGAAATTAAATATATATGGTTTCTGCCTTTCGGCACTTAACTTATCCGGCGAAAAATACTCTGCAAACGCCAGGCGTTTGTCTATACCGTCCGCCAAATAAGGCAAACCCATAACATAAAAAAGGAGCACTTTAGTGTTATCCCGAAATTTAATAATTAAACTCAATAACGCCAAGTGCCAGCTCACGCATTTTCCGGAGCGGGCACGCCCGGACTGCAAGCCGCCGGCGTAAGGCTTCCGTAAGGGTTCCGCTACCCTGTTGTCTGCCAACGCCTGAACATACCTTCTTTTGGTTTCTTTATATACTTCGACACCACCTGCAAAATTTCTTCTGCCGAAGCTCTATTTGTGATATTTTTTTGAAATTTTTTATGAAATTGCCGTTAAATATTCAGATTTTCATCTAACGATATTATAGCACATAACTTGTCAGGATATTTTCTGAATTTTTAACAAGCTCAGGTCCTTTTCTGACCCTTACAATAATATAATAGCAGTAAAATTGTAACATGGCAAGCCTTTTGTTTACATTTTTTAAAGAAATACCCTTCAGACTCAAAAGTCCGAAGGGTATTTTATAGCATTTTATTAGTATATTTAACGTATTTGCTGGTGATAGTGCGTGTGCAGGAGATTGTGTGCTTTTTCTCCAAGCGGTTTGCCCAGCCAAGTATCATAAAGTTCAATTATTTCAGGATTTTCGTGCGATTTTCGTAACTCATTGGCTCTGTCACAATCAAAGAGTCCCTTTCTGCGCAGTTTCCTGATTTCGGCATTAACCGGAACAGGCTGCCCGCCGCCGCCGATACATCCGCCCGGGCATGCCATTACTTCAATGAACTGATAATCGGCAGTGCCGTTTTTAACTCTTTCCATCATTTCCATTGCCGATTTAAGAGTATGTACAACGGCAATTTTTATTTTTTTGCCGGCAATTTCAAGCTCAGCCTCGCGGGTATGTTCCATGCCGCGCACTTCTTCATAATCCACGTGCGGCAGGTTTTCTCCGGCAAGCACATCGGCAACTGTTCTCAGCGCCGCTTCCATAACGCCGCCGGTTGTGCCGAAAATTACGCCCGCGCCGCTGCCCGTGCCAAGCGGAGAATCAAAGTTTTCTTCCGGCAGGTTTTTAAAATCAATTCCTGCTTCGCGTATCATGCGCCCAAGTTCGCGTGTGGTAATTACTATATCAACGTCGCGGTAACCGGAATCGCACATTTCAGGCCTTGCGGCTTCTGCCTTTTTGGCCGTACACGGCATAACAGATACGCTGACTATTTTGGCAGGGTCAATACCGGCTTTTTCCGGATAATAGGTTTTGGCGATTGCACCGAACATCTGCTGCGGCGATTTGGCTGTGGAAAGATGGTCCAAAAGCTCAGGATATTTCAGTTCAATCATATTAACCCAGCCCGGGCTGCACGAAGTAATCATCGGCAGCAGCCCGCCGTTTTGCATCGGCAACGTGTTCTCCGTCTATGACCTC
>ENA-OPCS01000183-OPCS01000183.1-human-gut-metagenome-genome-assembly--contig:-NODE-183-length-56867-cov-10.724512_pt1 | contig 56867 bp, 49 predicted proteins | sample MGYA00241256_ERZ501492 | MGnify/ENA primary metagenome ERZ501492 (study PRJEB25962, sample SAMEA2042512) | human gut metagenome | biome: human gut; feature: human-associated habitat; material: faeces... | reverse complement strand
CATCCGGCTGAAGGCAAGAATTCCGTAAAACGGATTTTAGCCATTGCAACATAACATGAATAAAATAATCTTTCGAACACTAGTGATTTTTCAATCCGCTTGCTTCCTATTGCTAATTTATAGGTATGTTTTTCGGATCGCAGATCCTGATATTCGATATAGCCGGATAGCATATCCGGCAAAACATTAGTCTTGCTGTTTCTCAATGCTGTCGAATTTTTCGCTGCGCTCAACAACACGTGCATGCCCGTGCCGACGGGTATGTAGCAACAAAGCTATTGTGCCGGCTGATTTGCAATCTGCCGGAATTGAATATAAGGATTTTTCAATCCGCTTACTTCCTATTTTTTGATTAATAGGTATGTTTTTCGGATCGCAGATCCTGATATTCGATGCTGTCGGATGGCATATCCGACAGTACATTAGTCTTGCTGTTTCTCTGCAATTCGGTATGTAGCAACAAAGCTATTGTGTCTTGCTTGCTGCCGCATCTCATTAATCCAACTGATTAATGTTCGGAAATTTTATCATGACGGCACGGTTGCGACAGAAAACTTTTTTGTTTTGACGCTCTCAGACTTGCCGTTCTCATCTCATTTCCGGCTTTTCATGCGAAAAATGCTCAAAAATGAATGTTTTTGTTAAGTTGCTGATATATTGTGAAATACGTGCTTTTGTGAATGGAGACGCAAATGTTAAAAAACATAACTTGGCCACTTACGGTCGGTTAACCATAGGTTTGTCTCTTGAAAGTGGTGGGTTTTAAGGCGGAAAAGTGCTGTTTTGTGCCACGAAAACGATGATTTTAGATGATTGAGATGTGGTAAATGTAAACCAAAGTTAATTATTCTGCGGACTATTCATTCTTTCTTAACATAAATTATACTGCAGTTTTCTATTTCACAGAAAACTCTGTACACGGATAATGTAAATAGTTTTCCTTTTGCCGTGCCTTTAGCTCCTTTGCTTTGGCTGCAGCTTCTTGTTGCTTGCAGCCGTATGCTGATGCGTAGGTGTAAATATTATTTATGACAGATTTGTGGTCGTGTTTGTTTCAAAATCATTATATTTGCATAATGGTCATCCTTGGTGTATGTCATACGTTAGGGCACATATACGGCAGGATGAATTTATGGCAAGAAGTGTGTGCAGGCGCTTGCCTAAGACAAAGAAGTGAAGTTATGAGCGAAGAGCAGTTTGTTCCGTTTATCGGTGTGTCGCGCCACAGAATGGCGACCGACGGCAACGGCGTTACCACGCTTGCCGCCTTTCATGGCTGCCGGCTCGGTTGTCGCTATTGTCTCAATCCGCAGTGCCGCGTAGAAGATATGCAGTGCCTGTGGCATACGCCCGAAACGCTGTATGAAGAAGTCAGGGCAGACGAGCTTTATTTCCTCGCCACAGGCGGCGGAATAACTTTCGGCGGCGGCGAACCGCTGCTGTATCCTGATTTTATCGTAAGGTTCAGAGAACTTTGCGGACCGCAGTGGAAAATCAATGTTGAGACTTCGCTCAATGTGGCAGCCGCCAATGTTGAGGTCATAGCCGATGTTGTAGACACATGGTTTATCGACGTGAAAGACCTTGATGCCGACATCTACCGCCGCTACACGGGGCACGACAATGCGCAGGTTATTGATAATCTCTCGCTTATAGCCGGTGGCGGCAGGGCAGGGCGGTGCGTGATACGGCTTCCGCTCATACCCGGATATAACACCGATGCCGACCGCACCAGTTCAGAAGCCAGGTTAAGGGATATGGGCTTTGAACATTTTGACAAATTTAATTATGAAATACCATGACACGGGGAAAGGAAATTTGCGGAATACTGAAAGACATACGCCGCCGTATAGCCGAGGCGAACGGTATAGAATATGTTGCAGCTGAATGCCGTTATGAAGGCGACTGCAGCGGCACTTGTCCGCGATGCGAGGCCGAGGCGGCTGCTCTCTGGCGTCAGCTCGACATGCGCCGTGCCGCAGGCAGGGCAGTGGTGCTCGCAGGACTTTCAGCCGGACTGCTTACGGCGTCGGCACAGAGCAGCGGCGGAGCGGGGCAAGGCTGCGGCTCATGCCACTCAGGTTGTCAGCCGGCGGAAGTGTCAAGCCGTAATCCGGCTGCGGAAAATGTTGACACAATCAAGGTTGTGCACAACAGCGGCAAGACAGAGCCGCGCTTGTCTGCCGATATAGACGACCGGCAATTGTTTGGCGCGATAAACGAAGTTATGCCCCAGTTTGTGGGAGGCGTAAAGGTCATGGCAGATTATGTCAAGTCGTCGGTAGACTCTATTATGGCTGAGCGCAACCTGACGGTCGACTCCCGGTCGGCAGGCCGTTGCGTAGTTTCGTTTACAGTTATGAAAGACGGCACCATAGCCGATGTTAAGGTAGTTAAGAAACTTAACGATGCTTTCGACAGCGTAGCCGTTGACGTGGTGAAAGGCATGCCGCGCTGGAATCCCGGTAAGCGTAACGGCAAATGCATAGATGCAAGATACACCATACCGATAATATTTCGTGTTTATCCGGACGATATGCAACCGGACAAGATGCAGCAATAAATTGGTTTGCAGATAGATTAATAAAAGGCAAATCAGTAATCAGAAGCTGTGCCTGCAGCAGATGTCTTTATTGTGCCGGAACAATTTATGGGCTTTGTTTTTGTGAGGTATAATTTTTTCTATATTGCGATCTGCCGGGAAAAATACAGCCTTGCGGCATCTTCTTTGTCAAGTTTCCGCAAGGCTGTATGTGTTGTTATGGTTTTACAAGCTCCATCTTTCCTTTGGCGTTCTTTCTGAAGTCGAGTTCATAGAACACCGTTGAGGTCTGTCCCGCATTGCTTACGGTCTCCTTACCTTTCTCTACGACGTTGAGTTTTATTGAAACTTTCGGGTCGTCGTATGTGTTCATCGTGTAGCTGTCCATCGACTTAAACTCAAATTCGGCCGGTATCAGTGCCTTTGCAGCCTCAATGTCCTTCATCACTTCGGCAGGGTTAAGGTTGGCCATGTCTATGGCAGGCACGTCTTTGGCGTTGAGATTTTTGTGCCATTTCTCCCATCCTGCGTCAGTAAGCTCTGTTGCCTTCCAGCCCAGGTCAGACATGAACGACTGGTTCCACACGCGTCCGTCTTTGTCAACCATCTCATAGGTAAAAATAGAAACGTTGTTAGAAAGTTCGTCGCGTCCCATGCCTTCTGTCCACGACACGCTGATTATCTTCCACTGGTCGGGCTTGATGTTGTCGGCTGCTATCGACTTGGCTTTCTCAACAGCACTCTCCGTGTCCATTTTCACCCCTGTCAGATCTTTCAGCCCCGACTTGCTGCACGCCGTAATCATTATGGCTGCGAGGGCCAGCATAAGCACTCTCTGTAAGTTTTTCATAATAACTCAATTTTTTTAATTAAACAATAAATATTCTTTGTCTTTCTCTAAAGTGTTTTTATCGTGTTAACCATATGCGGCAAATAAAACCGAACGGTCGTTCATATTTGTCTGCAAATATATGAATTAAAACCGTTCGCATTGCAATTTCAACAAATTGTTAACACTTTATAACTTATCGCCGGGCGTTGCTTTGCGTCTGAAAGAAGCTTACATTGAGCCGGCGCCTAGCCGATGCGTGCAAAGCAGTTGCCGGCAACAATAGTATGAAAGGCATGCCGGCATTATGATTAAACAGCCAAAACCATTAAAAATCAATGAATTTATTTTGTCTTGCCCCCGATTTGCATTATCTTTGCACAAGAAAAGTTGCATCTCGAAATATTTTATGCCGGACGGCCAAGGAGAGCAGCTGAATATCTTTCAAGAACAAACAATTATATACCGTAAATATGATTCTTTTTTTCAGAACTCCATCACAAAGCGTTATTGCTACCGAAGCTGACCATCAGCTCAATAACGAGGAAATAAAGGAACTGTGCTGGCTTTATGGCGATGCCACACTCGTAGAAGACAACTGCCTCAGCGGATATTTCGTAGGCCCGCGCCGCGAGATGATTACACCCTGGAGCACAAATGCCGTTGAGATTACACAAAACATGAATCTGAACGGCATTTCGCGTATAGAGGAATACTTCCCCGTAAGCAGCAAGGATGCCGACCACGACCCAATGCTGCAGCGCATGTACGACGGACTCGACCAGAGCATCTTCACTGTTGACCACAAGCCGGAGCCTATCAAGCACGTTGACAACCTTGAGGAATACAACGAGCAGGAAGGTCTGGCGCTGTCGCCTGAAGAAATTGAGTATCTGCACAAGATTGAGAAAGAGCTCGGCCGCCCGCTGACCGACTCAGAGATTTTCGGTTTCGCACAGATCAACTCTGAGCACTGCCGCCACAAGATTTTCGGCGGTGTGTTCATCATCGACGGCAAGGAGATGGAGTCGTCGCTCTTCAACATGATCAAGAAGACGACAAAGGAGAATCCTCACAAGATTCTGAGTGCATACAAGGATAACGTGGCTTTTTCTCAGGGCCCTGTCATCGAGCAGTTTGCCCCGGAAGATCAGTCGACGTCTGACTATTTCCGTGTTAAGGACATCGAGAGCGTTATCTCTCTGAAGGCAGAGACACACAACTTCCCTACAACCGTAGAGCCGTTTAACGGTGCCGCTACAGGTACAGGCGGTGAGATCCGCGACCGTATGGGCGGTGGCGTAGGTTCATGGCCTATCGCCGGAACAGCCGTTTACATGACTTCTTATCCGCGCATCAACGGCGGACGCGACTGGGAGGACATCCTGCCCGTGCGCAAATGGCTGTATCAGACACCTGAGCAGATTCTTATCAAGGCTTCTAACGGTGCGTCAGACTTCGGCAACAAGTTCGGTCAGCCGCTGATCACCGGTTCTGTGCTTACGTTCGAGCATAAGGAAGGCGACGAGAAATATGCTTACGACAAGGTTATCATGCTTGCCGGAGGCGTCGGCTACGGCACAAAGCGCGACTGCCTGAAGAAGGAGCCGCAGAAGGGCAACAAGGTTGTCGTTGTAGGTGGCGACAACTATCGCATCGGTCTCGGCGGCGGAAGCGTTTCTTCTGTTGACACAGGCCGCTACAGCAACGGCATTGAGCTTAACGCCGTTCAGCGTGCCAACCCCGAGATGCAGAAGCGTGCTTACAACCTTGTACGTGCATTGTGCGAGGAAGATGTAAACCCGGTTGTCAGCATCCACGACCACGGTTCGGCAGGACACGTCAACTGTCTGTCAGAGCTCGTTGAGGAGTGCGGCGGTCAGATTGACATGACCAAGCTGCCTATAGGCGACAAGACCTTGTCGAGCAAGGAGATTATAGCAAACGAAAGTCAGGAGCGCATGGGTCTGCTCATTGACGAAAAGCATATTGAACATGTGCGCAAGATAGCTGAGCGCGAGCGTGCTCCGCTGTATGTGGTAGGCGAGACCACAGGCGACGCTCACTTCTCGTTCGTTCAGGGCGACGGCGTTAAGCCTTTCGACCTCGACGTTGCTCAGATGTTCGGTCATTCACCAAAGACATATATGGTGGACAAGACCGTAGAGCGCCACTATGAAGACGTAACTTACAGCCAGGACAAGCTCGACGAGTATCTCAGCCGCGTGCTGCAGCTTGAGGCCGTTGCCTGCAAAGACTGGCTCACAAATAAGGTTGACCGCAGCGTTACAGGTAAGATTGCGCGCCAGCAGTGCCAGGGCGAAATACAGTTGCCTCTGTCTGACTGTGGCGTCGTAGCTCTCGACTATCGCGGACGTAAGGGTATAGCCACAGCCCTCGGACACGCTCCTCAGGCAGGTCTGGCTTCGCCCGAGGCAGGAAGCGTGCTGTCAGTGGCCGAGTCGCTCACCAACATCGTATGGGCTCCTCTCGAGGACGGTCTCGACAGCGTAAGCCTCTCTGCCAACTGGATGTGGCCCTGCCGCTCACAGGAAGGTGAGGATGCACGTCTTTACAGCGCCGTTAAGGCTCTGTCAGACTTCTGCTGCGACATCAAGGTGAACGTTCCTACAGGTAAAGACTCTCTCTCAATGAGTCAGCAGTATCCCGACGGAACAAAGATTATCAGCCCGGGAACAGTTATCGTCAGCAGCGGCGGTGAGGTTTCAGACATACGCAAGGTGGTTTCTCCCGTTGTTGTCAACGATGCAAACTCAAGCATCTATCACATCGACTTCTCGTTCGATGAGCAGCGCCTGGGCGGAAGTGCTTTTGCACAGAGCCTCGGCAAGGTAGGCGACGACGTTCCTACTGTGAAGAATCCCGAATACTTCCGCGACGCGTTCAACACCGTTCAGGAGCTTATCAAGAAAGACCTCGTAATGGCAGGTCACGACATCAGCGCCGGAGGTATGATAACCACTCTTCTCGAGATGTGCTTCACCAACACAAAGGGTGGCATGGACATCGACCTGAAGGAGATTGGCGGCGACGACATGGTTAAGATTCTTATGGCTGAGAATCCCGGCGTTATCGTTCAGATTGCCGACAAGGATGCTGAAGAGTTCAAGACCATAATGGACAACAACAGCATAAGCTACGCCATGATAGGTAAGCCGGCTGTAGGCACACGCACGCTGAAGGTTACCAAGGGCGCGTTCAACCACGAATTTGACATCGACGCTCTGCGTGACGTATGGTACAAAACTTCATATCTGCTCGACCGCGACCAGAGCATGAACGGATGTGCCGACGCACGTCATGACAACTATAAGAAACAGCCGCTGGAGATGAAGTTCAACGACTCGTTCACAGGCAAGCTCGAGCAGTATGGCATTTCGGCCGACCGCCGCGAGCGTACAGGCATCAAGGCTGCCATCATACGTGAGAAGGGAACCAACGGCGAGCGCGAGATGGCTTACTCGCTCTATCTTGCAGGCTTCGACGTTAAGGACGTGATGATGACCGACCTTATCAGCGGCCGCGAGACTCTCGAGGACATCAACATGATTGTGTTCTGCGGCGGTTTCTCTAACTCTGACGTGTTGGGCTCTGCCAAGGGATGGGCAGGAGCATTCCTCTTCAACCCGAAGGCTAAGGAGGCTCTCGACAAGTTCTATGCCCGCAAGGACACCCTGTCGCTCGGCATCTGCAACGGCTGCCAGCTGATGGTTGAGCTCAACCTCATCAATCCTGAGCACGAGAAGAAGGCCAAGATGCTGCACAACAACTCACACAAGTTTGAGAGCAGCTTCCTCAGCCTTGACATACAGCAGAACAACAGCGTAATGTTCGGCTCGCTGAGCGGCAACAAGCTGGGCATCTGGGTGGCTCACGGAGAAGGCAAGTTCTATCTGCCCGAAGGCGAAGACAAATATAACGTTGTTGCAAAATACAACTATGCCGAATATCCGGGCAACCCCAACGGCTCTGACTATGCCGTTGCCGGTATCTGTTCAGCCGACGGACGCCATCTGGCAATGATGCCTCACCTTGAGCGCGCCATCTTCCCGTGGCAGAACGCATGGTATCCGGCCGACCGCCGCAACGACGACGTTACGCCGTGGATTGAGGCCTTTGTCAATGCGCGCAAGTGGATTGAAGAGAACAAATAATAAACAGGCAAGCTGAAAAGTAAAAAGACAAGAGCCCTGTCATGACGGCCGTCAGCACAGCCCGTGGCGCCTTTACTGCAAGGCGGTGCGGCAAAGGCCGGACAAGGCGGAGCGCGTGTCTTTTTACTTTTCGTTTTTAAACAACTAAAACAAGGATGAGCAACTTTTATTTAGAGAGCTTCAAGACTTTTTTCAAGATAGGCCTGTTCACCCTGGGCGGCGGCTACGCCATGATTCCTATAATAGAGTCGGAGGTGGTCGACAAGAAGAAATGGGTGAGCAAGGAAGACTTTCTCGACATCATAGCCATAGCCCAGAGCTGTCCGGGCGTGCTCGCCATCAACGTGAGCGTGTTTATAGGCTACAAGATGAAGAAGGTGAAGGGCGCCGTGTGTACCAGTCTGGGCACAGCCTTGCCCTCGTTTCTTATCATTCTGGCCATAGCCATGTTCTTCCATCAGTTTGAGGACAACAAGGTGGTTGCGGCCATATTCCGCGGCATACGTCCGGCTGTTGTGGCTCTCATAGCTGTGCCTACGTTCAAGCTGGGACAGAGTGCCAAGATCACTCTTACTAACTGCTGGATACCCATTGCCGGTGCGCTGGCTATATGGCTGCTCGGCGTCTCGCCCATACTTGTTATCCTCATTGCCGGCATCGGCGGCTATGTCTACGGCAAGTATATAAAGCCTACGGAGTGACATTAATCTAAAAAAATGACGAACCAAATAAAGAGCATATTCTTATGATTTACCTGTATTTGTTCATAACGTTCTTTCAGATAGGTCTGTTCGGCTTCGGCGGCGGCTACGGCATGCTCTCGCTCATTCAGGGCGAGGTGGTGCACAATCACGGATGGCTCACCACGGGCGAGTTTACCGACATCGTGGCCATAAGTCAGATGACGCCGGGCCCTATCGGCATCAACTCTGCCACCTACTGCGGCTATACTGCCGTCCACAATGCCGGCTACGGCTACTGGATGTCTATCCTCGGCAGCGTAACAGCCACCTTTGCGCTGGTGTTGCCGTCGCTAATACTAATGATTCTGATATCGCGCCTGTTCATGAAATATATGAACACGCCCACAGTTCAGAGCGTATTCTCTGGTCTTCGTCCTGCCGTTGTCGGACTGCTCGGCGCTGCCACTCTGCTGCTTATGACTCCCGAGAACTTCAGTGCCCCGTCTGTCAATCCCTGGCAGTTCTGGATTAGCTGTTTCCTCTTCGTGGCAACCATGGTGGGCACGTGGCATTTCAAGATCAATCCGATACGCATGATATGCTACAGCGGTTTTGCCGGACTGATTCTGTTATATTGATAAACATTGTTTGAGATAATATCCCCTTGGCTCTTCGGTTGTTGTGAGTTGAGGGGATTTTTTATTGCATAATTTCCGTAAATACAGATTCCGCTTTACGCAAAACGCCATCAACGGCATTGCAAAAGATAGCTTTTTACATGCTCAAAGGTGGCCTTTTGCATTATGAAAAGGTATGTTTCGCAGTATGAAAGTATACTTTTTGCGCCATGTAACATGGCGGCAAAGAGCATAAGCAAAAAAGTTTTTGTTAAAAACTCGTCACTCGTCACATCATGGCTTAATGTGCTGTTTGTCAGAATGTTATGGTGTGACGAGTTGATCCTGTAACTCGTCACCGCCGGAGACAGCAGGGCTTGCGTGACGAGTTGGAATCTCAACTCGTCACACTCTAATGTTTTGTAAATCAGAAGGTTATGTGCTGATGTGACGAGTGATGAGTTTTTAAAGAAAAATAATTACGCTTTATATTCCTGCTTTGGGTTGACTTTATGCAGGCTAACACCTGTTTTTAGTTGACTATAGCCCGTGTTATCGCTATTGCCTGTTGACTTTATGCGCCATTGTATGTTATTTGTTTTTGCGTTGCCGTATGCTTAATGATTGATGTTAAGTGCCGATAGTCAGTATGAATATATAGCGACAAAATAAAATTCCGGCAGATTTTTTAATGTCTGCCGGAACATGAAGCATTGTACTGTAATAAGCCTATTTAATTAGATTCGTAGTATTTCGGAAAAACTCTTTAATGTTTTATATTGTTACGTCATATCTGATGTTTGTTATTTCTTCTTTTTGCATCCCTTGAATAAGTTGATAAATTCTGCAAGATTGATACCAATATGTGTGGATGTGTAGAATGCTTTTGCACCCGTTGTGGTTTTATATACAGGTGTAAGACCTATTGACGTTCCAAAATATATTCCTGCAATACACATAGAGAAATCGAAGTTTAAGCCGAAACGGTTGAGCTTCAGACCATCAGGTACACTAGGCGCACTGCTGCCTGCAGCAGGTGAGAAACGGTATGAACCATTTGTGCGCATTTCGCCGGAGAATCCGACGTTGATGCAATAAGATGAATAATCGAGCTGGTATGATAGCATGACCGGTATACGCAGTATTCCGTAGTTCATATTATTGCCTGACGCTTTTTGATCAAGTTTTGTGAAGTTAAGCATGTCGCCCTGCATGCTTGCTGCGTAGTTCTTATCGAAACACATGTGTACCCATGCTAGTTGAACGCCTCCTATTAGTCCAAACGTGTTGCTCTTATTGAATGGCAGGGCAAACGACCACGGCGTTATACCTATTTCGAACGATTTGCTTCTTCGGCTGTAGATGCCGTCACCATTGTCTGAGCATTTTTTATTGCCCATAAAATTGTATCCATACCATATTGTCGGCAGGTAAGGGCGGAATTTCAGGTTCTGCATTACTTCTGTAGGAACTAAAGGTGAGCCGACATATATTTGCTCCACTTCCTGTCCGTCTACATATTCCATTTCGCGCGTCTTTGTGAATTCATAGCCGTTTTTGTCGTACACCTTTACAATAGTTTTCTTGTCCTGCACGTCTACAACTATTTTCTTGTCTTTCACGTTGAACGTAGTGTCGTTGGCCTCCTCGGCGTATGCTGTTGCAGAAAGTATGAGTGCCGTAAATAAGAATAGCAGTTTCATCATTAATGTGTTTTAGGGTTATTGTTTGTGTTATATACGTATGCCCAGTCCGAACGACACGGGATAGCATTTGGGTGCGACGCTTGTCTTGAGCAGCGGCGTGAGAGCCGTGCGTGCATAGATCATCAGACAGCCGTAGCCGGCGCGTATGTCGAGGTTGAGCCCTACGGGATTCATGTTTATGTCGCCCGTTTCGGTGGTCTTGTTCTTTCCGATGAAGTAGCGCGAGTGGTCGTTCCAGCGCAGTTCGACAGACGGACCTATTGCCGCGAACATATCAGCGCCGCCGGTGCGCTTCTGCCACTCTAACATCACCGGAATGCGGATAAAGGTGTAGCTTATGTAGCTCTTCTTGAGCGTCTCGCCCTCTATCTGCCTCATGGAGGTTATGCCGTCGGTTGTAGACAGCACGTAGTTGTCCTGAAAGTGATGATGCACCTGACCTATCTGAAACGCCGATGTAAGCGCCAGCGGATTGGTTATTCTGAAGGCCAGACTGGTCAGCGTGAAACCATATTCCCACGACTTTGAGTCGCGTGTGTGCATGCCGGCGTTGCCTCCCGTGCCCATCACGCTTCCGGCAAGCTGGCTGAAGCCCATGAAGAACAGCGGATAGTGGCTTCTGGGCTTGCTCTTCTTGCGGTTGAGGCTTTGCGGAATGAAGGGCGACGTTACATATACGCGCTCAATCTCCTGTCCGTCAACAAAGTTAGTCTCGTATGTGCGGTTAAACTTCTTGCCGTCGCTGCCGTAGACAGATATTTTTGTGCTTCCTGCTGAATCGTTTACAACAATCTTCTTGTTGTTCACCACGAATGTAGTGTCGCCGGTTTCGGCGGCCATGCCCGTCAGGGGCAGCAGCGCCGCCAGAAGTAGTGTCTTTTTCATATTTGTCATATTTATTGTTTGTTTCTTTGATTATGCGTAACACAGTTTCATTATGTCGTCGGGCGAGAGTTCGCCCTCTATGTATATCACCGTTCCCCGGTTGGGCTTCACCTTGCTGAACAGTATGTAGCGGTTGATGCCCTTGCTCTTTGGCGGCATTATGTAGTATCCGCTCACTATCTGGCCGTTCTCAACCACCTCGCGTATCTTCTTGGCGTTCTTTCTGTCGGCCTTCAGATAAGGCTCTATGCTTGCTCCGATGTTCTTGTAGGTAAGGCTCTTGTACACCTTCAGCTCATACCCCTTCAGCTTGGCGTTGTGCATCTCCACCATCTTGCAGCCCTTGGCGTGTCCGAACCGCTGAAACACCTTGTTGACGTTAAGCCCCTCCTGCGCCATGGCTGGCGTTGCAGCCGTAAGGGCCAGTGCGGCTATGAGCAAGATGCGGCATAGTCCGTGCCACATAATGCCGCTCCGTGCGCGGCTTGTGCCTTTGGCGTTGCTTCGTGTGGCCTCGCTGTTGCCGAAGTATGTGTTAACCGGCAGCCTGCATGCCGCGGCAAGGCGTGTCATGGCCGTTATCATTATCGCGCATACAACATCTATGGCGTCAGCATGCGTTGCCGGCAGTTGCGGGTTATAATATTGCTGTTTCATATCTCGGGTTAATGTTTTTTACATTGTTGTCTATATTATCGTCTTTCATGTGCCTGCATGAGGCGTTCAGCCGTAAGAGAGTGTCATTGGCGCATCAGTTCGAGCGCGCCAAAGTTGTCTTCCTCGTCAGATGATACCATTTCGAGAGCCTTCAGGGCTTCTTCCTCAACCACCTTCTTGTTGGTGTACACCTTTCCGTCTATTACGGCATAGTTGTCGCTCTGGCGCGGCAGCGCGATCATCACCACCGCAATAAGTATGGCTGCCGCTGCCGTAATGGCCGTGTATATCCATCCGTGGCGGCCGGTCTTCCTTGCTTTGTTGAGGCTGCTGTCGGCTGTTGGGGCAGTCTCGACGGCGTCGGCCCGTTCTTCGGCAATGTAGGCAAACAAAGCCCTGTATGGCATCCATTCCTCAGGAATGTTGTTGTCCCTGTTGGTAAAATATCCGCGCAGAGCCCTTTCCTCAGCCGATGAGGTCTCACCGTCGAGATATTTGTCGAGCAGCTGCTTAATATATTCTTCCTTTTTCATCACACTATAAATATCGTTCAAAGCGTCAGTAAATCTTTTCTCTTGGCCCTTATGGCCGTAAGTTTTATAAAGTCCTCACGTATCTTGCGGCGTGCCCTCGACAGGTTTTGCCGGAGGCTTTCGGCCGTGCATCCCGTGATTTTCATTATCTCAGAGCTTTCGTAGCCCTCAATCTCTTTCATCTTGAATATCTGTCTTTGCAGCTCGGGCAGATGTTCAACGATAAGTCTTATCAGGTCGGCCTCGTCTTTGGCTTCGGCCCTGTGCCAGTCGTCGGCTGTCAGGCCTGTTGCTGAGGCCTTTCCGTCTTCCAGCCGGTCGTGGCGCCACTGGTCGCTGTATTTGTTGCGCAGCATGGTCATGGCCAGTGCCCTTTTGTTCTCATACCGGTCGAGCGTAGCCCGCATGCTCCAGAGCTTGAGCATCACCTCCTGCACCAGGTCCTCAGCGCTGTAGTCGTCTCCCGTAAGCTTGCGTGCCAGCCCTTTCAGCTCGTCGCGCATGGGTATTATTATGCGGTTAAATTCTTCCGGTTTCATCATTGTTTCATAAAGGTAACGTATGACGCGGAAAAACGTGACATCAAAAAAGAACTTTTTTTTAAATTTGTTTTGAAAAGCTGGATTGAAGCCGGGCTGCTGATGCCGGCAGAAACTTGTGGATTACATAGTCTTAACTTCAATCGGTCGATTTGGGCTTGATGTTATCATAGCTTCGTCGTGCCTATGTTGAAAGCCTGTTGTGATAGGTCTTTCCCATGCTCGTCTGCCGATGCCGGCTTGTGTTTATAAAAATAAGAACGGCCGGAGAAAATTTCCCCCGGCCGTAATATGGTCTGCCATGATGCGGCGTCTTTACTTCTTCACAAACTTATATCCCCTGACGTTGCCGTCGGCAGATTTTACAGTGGCAATGTATATTCCTGCCGGAAGCGATGACAGGCTGACAACGTTGCCTTCGGCAGTCAGTGTGGTGCGGCCTGCCGTGTCGCTGATAGCTATGCTCTTTGTGCCTTCGGCGGCCCGCAGTTCGTTGCCCGATATCATTATGCCTTCGCCCTCGCCTGTAACGGCTGTTACGCCTGTTCCTGTAGAGCCGGTGTATATGCCTATGTTGTCGAGCAGCAGGCAGTCGCCGCCTTTGGTTCTGAGGCGTATTGCTATATAGATGTCCTTGCCGTCATAGTCGGCCAGACTTATTCCTCGTGTCTTCGGTTCTGCTGTCTCGCCCTCAACGTTGAGCACTTCTGTGTATGCTGCGCTGTTGTCTTCGGTGGCAGACACCATTATCTGATAGTCCTCAAGGAACTGCTGATTGAAAGAGTTTGCGTCCCACACGAGATAGCTGTCTTTGCCTTTGATGCTTACCTTCGGCATTATGAGCCAGCGGTCGGCCTGGTCGGTGCCTTCGAGCCATGATGTTCCTGCCAGCATATATTCGCCGAACACGTTATGCGCTACGATGTTGAACAGGCCCCATCCATCTGCGTTAAACTCGTCGCCGGCTGACGGGTCTACGGTGCCGTTGTCCTCGGCGCGGAATGTGAAGTCAGATGGAAGTTTGCCGTCCTCAAAGTCCCAGAATTTCACTGGCTTGCTTACCGCGGTGAAGTCTTTTGTCAGCACGTTGTTGTCGGCGTTCTCGTCGTTGTCGTTCGCAACTTCCACCTTCAGCTTGTGGCTGCCGTCGCTCATGTCTGCCAGCAGGCCGCTGAACGTAACGGTTGTGGCGCTCTGAGCCTTCATGGCGATGGTGCTGTCTTTAACGGCCACGTCGTCGATGCTAATTGTTACTTTGGCGTCAAGGTCAGCCACGCCGCTGTTGGCCAGGTTGAATATCACGTCCTTGAGGTTACTCTCGCGCACAAAGTCGTAAGGACTCTGCAGGTCAGAAACGGCAAGGTCGTTGAGGTTGCTTTCAACCTTCTCGAACGAAACGTCGTCAACGAGAATGAGGTTCTGGTTCTTGTCGCTGAACGCATAGAAGCCTAAATAGATGGTCTGTGCCTTGTCGATATGAACAACGTTGACAGACTCCTCGTATTTGTTGTTCAGAATGGGGTTGAACTCCACAATCTTGTTGGTCATGGCCTCAGGCTTGGCCTCGTTGCCCCAGTATACGGCCATCTTTTCGGGATAAGAGTCGAGGTTTGAATACCAGAACTTCAGCACGTAATAGCCCGGTTCAACGTTTATCGGGTCAAGCATGGCCCAGTCGTCGCCGCTGTTGTTTGAGTCATAGCCGTAAGCCAGACAGCCGTTGCCTGTGTGCGCCATGTTGAAGAAACCTGATTCGATGCTTACGTCCCATGTGCCCTCGTCGTTGTTGAGGTTGTAGAAGGTGAAGTCCTGCGTGTTCTCCGAAGCCTCGAAGCCCATTGTGTAAGGAGCATTCATCGGTGCTTTGTGCCTTACAGAGGTGTAGCATGTGTCGTTCGTGTGGTCGAAGTCGTCGGAATGAGTGGCCCATGCCTTTATTTCGTATGTGGTCAGCGGGGCAGAGAGGTCGGCTTTGGTCTTGAACGTATATTCAAGTGTCTCGCCGGCTGCGAGCGGCTCGCTTACAGTCTCGTTGGCAATCTCCTTGCCGTCAACTGCAAACGCTACGTCAAACCCGCTCAGGTTAGTGCGTCCGCTGTTCTTTATCGCCACCTTTACAGTCTCCTGTCCGAGGCCGTAGCCCGTAGCAGGGCTCAGTATCTCCGCAACTTTTATGTCTGTCGGGTTGGCAATCGGCTCAACTGTAACCGAACAGAGATAAAGATAGTCCTTGTAAGCCGTAGATGTGGCGCGGAACGCTATGTGGAAAGGCTCGCCGGCCTTGGCGTCAACGAGAAAATAGCCCGACTGCTCGTCTTTCTTTATATTGTCGTATGTAGCCTCCTTGCTGGTCATGTCTTCCACGGTTCCGCCCTTGCCCGAGTACACCTCCATGCTCTCGCCATACATGCTTCCGCTGAATGTGTATTTCACTATCAGCGTGCCGGTCTCGCTTGGCGTTATGGCAGGCGAAATCAGCCAGTCGTCGCCGTTGTTGAAGTAGTCGTACTTATAGGCCACTTTCGACGGGGTGCCTTCTTCGTTGAAGAGCCATGTGGCGCCGTCGCTGTTGGCATCAACCACGGTCCATGCGTTGAACTCGTCAACCGTCTCAAATGCTGTTGTATAGATTGCGTCTGCATGTGCAGAAACAACCGACAGCATAAGGAAAAGTAAAAACGTAGATATCTTCCTCATAATAATAATGTTGGGGCTCACTTGAAAATAACGCCTGAACGCCCGCAAGGCTGATCCCCCTTTAACCTTACGAAAGTTGGCCTGATGAAATGTTTAGATTATAAATATAGTAAAAGAATCGTTATGTATGGTTGCAAAATGAAATACTTTAATTAAAATTAACTCGAAAATGAAAGCAAACAGAAGTTTGGTAGATAATATGTGATATATGGAACAAACAACGTGAGACATAAGACGGCGACAAAATGAAACAAAAAGACGACCGGCGGCATGAATAGAAATAGATAAAACCATCTATAGCTTAATGAAATATTGTGGCTTGGTAACGTCGAAAAATACATCTCCTGTCATGTTCTGCGTTTGGTGTTTTTGATAAATAAAGCAAACGGAGTTTGTAAATATTTATGACATTTTCCGTCCGTTTGACGCTCTCAGAATGGCGATGTCCGTCCTCAATCCACTTTTTGCCTTGAAAATCGCCATATTTTGCCCATTTCTGTTAAGTTGTTGTCCTACAGATATTTACGTAAAATACATCTTAAATATCAATAGTTAAAAAACATTACTCTGCCGTTTACCACTCAAAAGTGGCCCATTTACGATGCGTTACCCATCACTTTTCGCATCAAAAGCAACCGTTTTAGCAGTAAAAAACGATTATTTTAGCTTGGTTTTATGAGGTAAAAGTAAATATAAGTTAATATACCTATTGCGTAAAGGCTGTTGTTTTAACTTTCGTTATAATTTAATTTTCTAGATTGAGAAAATATTTTGTCATGATTATTTACTGGAAAGTTGGTTCGTAATAATCATCATGAACAGATATAAAAAATTCGAGATAGTTAATTTAAAGATTGTGTGTACTATCTCGAATTTTTATATAGTGAAAGTCTTTTAGCTATATTTTATTAATGATGTTATTCTTGTTCCGTTATTTTACTTTTTAGCAATTCAACCATTTCTTCCTCTAATTCTGCACATTCAAAGTCTTTCCAATTTTGTTGTGTCGATGTTCTTTCGGCCATTACTCTTAATTTGAGACTTCCTTTTTCTATTTGAGGTTTATAATTAGACTTTTTCGCTTCAGGGGCAATATTAGAAAATTGTGAGTTGATATTTCTTTGTAAAAGGCACAGATTGCCAAATCTGTCCACTTGGTCCCATTCGTCAAATGTTCCTTTTGAAGGATTCTGCGGATACCAGTGTTCAACAGAGTTTCTGAATTCAAATGTAAAGTCCTCATATTTTCTGTCTGAATTTTTATCTCTTTCCCAAATTAAGTAATCCAGATAGTTCAATATTATATGAGGAGTGTTTACCCCTAAATTCAGACAGTTGTCTATTTTGAAGAAGTTTTTAACTTCATCAATAGCTTCCTGTTCAATTATTTCGCTATATGCTGCAATGTGTTCATTAATTTTTCCGTCTTTGTTAAGACATACTTCTGTCAACCAAGAGAGTAATGATGTAATCCAGTGCATAACTTTAGGTGAGGTATATGACACACGCAAAGCCGACTCCAGCATGATATTTGTTTTGCATCTGTTTCTGTTCGTTTTATCCCATTCGCCAACTCTTGTGAATGTAGAATTTTTAAAATATGGTTTCTTTTGTGAGCCTTGCCCTGATACATAAAGAGTTTTCAGACTCCATTCACCGTCATTACTATTATTTGCGTATTCACGTTTAATGATATACTCGTCAAACAATACTCTTGTTTGTAAAAGACAAATAGTAAAGTCACGGACAAATTTTTTCCTGTCGTTCTTTATCGGTTGGCCTTTCTGTATTCCATTTTCAATTACATTATTAAAACTGGTTATGAGCTTTTTGTCGTCTAATAAATCATCTATAATCTTTTTATTTAGATTTTGGTGCGTTATTTCTTTTTTCCAAATAAAGACCTTTAATGCATGTAGCAGAAAATAAGGAAAGCTGATTATGCTCTCAAAACGCACTCTTTCATCATTTTCATTATATCCTTCTTCTTCCTCTGTTTTGAAGTCTTGGTCAATAATTTCTGATATCTTATGTGCTTGACTGTTCTGTTTCTTCCCTAATTGCGGAATAATCCTCATGCTGTAATTACGGAGCGTGTCAATAGGAATATCGTTCCAACTGTCTCCAAACAATTCTTTACGTACAACATTATTCTTGCTTATAAAGTGCATTTGTACATATCCGTCCATATCGCTGCATGCATCCCAAATTATGGAGAACATTTCTTTTTCCATTTCTGCGTTATCTCCCAAATAGTCTATAAGTTTTGCCTTTAGAATATCATGCTGTTCGAGCTGTTCGCCTCGTGTGTTCATTATTTCGAAATAGCGGTTCATGTCAGTGTTTTCAGGTACTTCTATTTGATAAAGAATAACACGTGACAGTTTTTCTATAAATTTATTTTTATCAAAATCCTCTCTTCCTATATTCTCTTTTAAAATTTTTATGCCGGTTTTTATATTGTCTTGCAACATTTCACCTTCCAAATCACCATCAGTTTCATTAATCACTTCATGAATATGTTCTAATGTGTAATTTGATTTCTTACGGCATGCAAATGATAAAGAGTGTTTTGTATTAATGCCAAGACAATTTAATAAAAGATATAATGATGTCAGTCTTTGTTGGCCGTCGATTACTTCGAGCTTTTCGCCGGTATTGGAGACAATAAGTGAACCAATATAGTATTTTTCTCCTTCTTCAATATCATTGACGTCTTCAAGTAACTGTACAAGTTGTTTGTCTTCCCATGCATAGGCTCTTTGATAAAGTGGAATTATGAATTGTAATTCGCCATCGAATATATTTGTATTGTTCTTTAAATCAAGAACTTTTAATTCCTTAACCTGATCTTTCATATTATAAAGTCTTTAGAATGTTATATAATGGTTCCCATTTTTCATCATTAGGAACATCATTAATTTTTATTTGCAATCCAGATATTTCAGTATGTTTCCTTGCATAGCAGATTTGTGAAAACATAGGTATGCTGTTTGTATAGCGTGCATTGTTCATATCTCCTATGGCGTATTTGTTGATGCTGTCAAATCCCAACGATACCATATCAAGCCTTAACGCAAATGCCCAACGGCATAACTTTTTTACAGCCATTGTATCAAAATTATGAAACCTGTCATAATAACACAACAAGGCGCAAAAGAATAAGTTGCGTGTATGCCTAAAACCGATACTGTCTTTTTTTACTTGGATGAACTCTTTTTCTTTGTCATCTGCATCTGGATTTTTTGTTATGGTGATGATTTTATATATTTCCTTGAAATCCTTATTGACACATATTTCCGTCTGTATATTGCTCAATAATTGTAAATAGTGGTCCACCATTTCAAAGAAATCATTGCCGGCTACAAAAGGTTCAGTAATCTGAAAATATGGTGTTGCCTTATTTACACGTTTTGCATAAGTGTAATCCGAAAATTCCGGAACACCCTTATATATGTCAATTTCTTTTGTCGTGAACGTTGTCGTCTTTCTTCCTCTTGACCAATTCCATATAGGAAACAGATAGTTGGCAAACAGTTCTCCTATTTTCTTGGTATCTTTAGCTTCCCATTTTGTTACGGCTGCTTCCATTTCGTATGGATACTTTTTCATTTCTCTTAAATGGAACGCTTTAAGTAAGTCATGTGGATCGAGAGCTTTGCCTCTGGTGTTTTGCGAGTCGAATAATTGAAATGCCTCAGAAACTTTGGTTACACTGATGACAACAACTTCCAGTATATTTCTAAATGCATTGATAAAGTTGTCTTTAACCTTCTTTTCTTTTAAAGAGAACCATTCTTTTATATATTCAAAATTGTTGTGAATATTTATCTGAGAAGATTTATTGGCAAATGAAATATTGAATATGTCGCATGAAAAATTGCTATCAATACATTTTCTTATTAAGGACAAAGATATTATTCTTTGCTGTCCGTCAACTATGTCGTAGCTTAATTCGTTTGATTTATCGTGTAAGATTATAGTTCCAACTCGATATTTAAATTTAAAATTGTATTTTTGGTAATCGTTTATTGCATCTGAAATATCATTCAATAATGCGTCAATGTTTTGCGTTGTCCACTTATATGGCCTTTGATAATTAGGAATAACCAGAGGCATTTTTAGCAGATTGTCAACACTTAGAATTTTTGCCATGTTTTGTGTATTTTGTTAAAATGCAGGATAAATAATAATCATAAATCTTCAGGCATAGGGATGACAAGTATAGAGTCGCTGCACCGTATTCCATAAAATACGTCGCGAACACGGCCATGCTGTGGAATCAGAATGCCTTTCTCTATCAAATCTTTAATATCGCGCGCTGCTGTATCAGGCGATACCTTTACACGCTTTGCCCAGTTCTTGGTTGTCAGTTTACCAGGGTAACCGTCTAAATACATATTAAGAACTTCACGTTGTCTTTCAGACAGAATGGTTTCGGCATGGTTTTGCCAGAATATTGCCTTATTTAGGACTTTTGACAACGTTTCATCAGATTGCTCGACAGAACGAAGCAGGCAGTCAAGATACCAGACAATCCATTCTGTAATGTCACAATTTCCTTTTTGTGTTTCCTCCAGTATGTCATAATATTGTTTTTTGTCTTTGTTGATTTGATGCGATATACTGAAAAAACGCATTTTTGAGTCTTCTGCCTGTGAAAGTGCCATATCGGCGATGGCTCGCCCGATTCGTCCGTTTCCGTCATCGAAGGGATGGATGCATACAAACCATAAATGGGCTATTGCCGATTTTACATAGCCGTTATGGGTATCTGAATTGAACCATTCAAGAAACAAATTCATCTCATCGCTTATTTTTTCAGGAGCAGGTGCAATATAATGCACCTTTTCACGGCCGAACATTCCTGATATAACTTTCATTTCTCCGCTTCGATATTTTGCCACGTCTATTTTTGTAGGGCCGCTCCAGCCTGTCGGGAACAGGCAGTTATGCCAGCCGAAGAGTCTTTCGTTGGTTAAAGGCTTGTTGAAATTAACGGTCGCATCAAGTGCCATTTCAACCACTCCGTCTATATAGCGGGAAGATTCTGTAGAATTCTGTATTTGTACTCCAAGTTTGCGGGCTACCGATGAGCGCACCTGCTCGCTGTTCAAATCTACTCCTTCAATTTCTGATGATGCAATGATGTCATGGGAGATTGATTCCACCACGGCAGACATCTTGTCGTTAAAGCCTATTAGGCTAAGACGCCCCATCAGATAGCCCACAGCCTTGTGAACTTTGTTTAGTTCCTCGCCAACACGTTCTTTGTTCCACGAAAAGTGGGGCCATTCTTTATGTTCATATATATACATAGGCAGAATTGTTTTTTGCAAATATACAGTTTTGCGGACAATTAACCGCATATTTTGCGGCTTATTGTCCGCAAAGAACGATGATTTTAATGATTTAGTTATGTAAAATATAATTTGTATCTGTTGTTGTGCAATGTATTTTGTTAGTCTTTCATTGGATATTTACATTGCCTGGCATGGGTTTATGTATTTGTTATTGCCGCTTTTTGTGTGTTTAATGAAAACAAAAAATCCTGATTTCGAAACGAAATCAGGATTCTGTTTGTTGAGAGTGGTACCACCAGGAATCGAACCGGGGACACAAGGATTTTCAGTCCTTTGCTCTACCAACTGAGCTATGGCACCATCGTTATTGCTTGATTGCGGGTGCAAAGATATGCCTTTTTTGTTAATCATACAAATTTTTGAGCATTTTTTTTGAAAAAAATGCACGAGTTTCAAAAAAATGCTTTACCTTTGCACTTGCTTTTAAGGCATCGGGATTTAGCGCAGTTGGTAGCGCACTACGTTCGGGACGTAGGGGTCGCTGGTTCGAGTCCAGTAATCCCGACCAAAAGAGGTCAACAGGTTGGAGACAGCATGTTGGCCTCTTTTGGTTTTTGAAACTTTATTAAAGTTGGATATTTGGACAGAAAGGCACAACAATTATGTATATTTGTATGCCCGTTGTATCATTACGGGGGCATGGCTTGTGCTTTAAGCATGATAATTAAAATGCTGAAGCCGGTGGAGTGGGTGTCTTTATAATATAAATATGTCTTTGCCCGGACGGCAGTCGGTTTGCTGCGACAGGCATAACAGGGCTGACAGACTTATAAATAATATTGCAGATTATGAAAATATCGGTTATTGGTGCCGGTGCCATGGGTGGAGCCATGGTGGAAGGCTTTGTCAAGTGCGGGATGTTGGCGGCAGCCGACATCACTGTTTCGGCTCCTCATGAAGCGACGCTAGAGCGCTTTAAAAGTCTCGGAGTTAATGTTACTACAGACAACAAAGCAGCGGCAGCTGCAGGCGATGTGGTGTTTGTCGTTGTGAAGCCATGGCTGGCAGAACAGGTTATATGCGAAATACGGCCGGCTGTTGATTACAGTCGGCAGACCATTGTGTCGGTTATGGCCGGCGTAAGCGGTAGCCTGCTTAAGGAATGGCTTGGCGGAACAGACGGAAAGCTGCCCCGGCTGTTCATAGTGATACCCAACATAGCCATTGCCGTGAAAAGTTCGATGACGTTTATCGTTCCGGTTAATGCAGATGAAGAAGCCACGGCTGCAATGGCAGCCCTGTTTGACTCAACCGGATTGCAGATGGTTACGGAGGAACGGCTGCTCGGAGCTGCCACTACGCTTGCATCGTGCGGCATAGCCTATGCAATGAGGTATGTCAGGGCTTCGACAGAAGGCGGCGTTGAACTCGGATTCAAGGCGCATGACGCGCAGCGGATAGTGATGCAGACGATGAAGGGAGCCGTAGACTTGTTGCAGGCCAATGGCAGTCATCCTGAAGTTGAGATAGACAAAGTTACTACGCCCGGAGGCATGACGATACGCGGACTTAACGAAATGGAGCATGCCGGATTTACGAGTTCTGTGATACGCGGGCTGAAAGCCGGAATGTCGAAATAAGACTGAAACTTCAAAATGAATTTCTGATAACAGTGAAACCTGTATATTAGATAAATTATAATGCAAGTTTTATCCGTAATTTACGGATTGTAGAATATTTCGCTATTTAAGTTTCTTATTTTTCAAATTTAATTGTTACTTTTGGCAAGTTATATTTGGAGCCTGTGCAAAGGTGAAGATAAGAAATGCTCATGGTGGCAGCTATGCCAAAGCCTCTGTCGGGATTAGCCGAAAGGCACTTGGCGCTTAGCCTTGTGAGTATGCAGCCGGTTTGCTCTTTGTGGGCGATGAGGCTGTAAATGTTGAATTTTATTAAGACTGCAAACTCTGATTTGTTGAGCAGGTGTAAGACGATACGGCATCTGCCATGCGTGATGCGCAGGCCTCCTGTCGCACTTTGCAGAATACAGGGCTGTAAATCTGCTACACTGTCTGACGGAAAGTCAGACGTTTTTATGAACTTTCAGGTATTAGGGAAATTTTTAATAAAAAGATATGAATACATTTATAAACGTAGAAGATATCGGCAATCTGCAGCAGGCACTTGCCGAAGCACAAGAAATAAAGAACGACCGCTTTAAGTATCAGCATCTTGGCAAGAACAAGACGCTGATGATGATTTTCTTCAACAACAGTCTGCGCACACGACTCAGCACGCAGAAGGCTGCCATGAATCTTGGCATGAACGTGATAGTGCTCGACGTAAATGCCGGTGCGTGGAAACTGGAGACAGAGCGCGGAGTAATAATGGACGGCGACAAGAGCGAGCACCTGCTCGAAGCCATTCCGGTGATGGGCTGCTATTGCGACCTTATCGGTGTGCGCTCGTTTGCAGGCCTGACCGACCGCGAGTATGATTATGCCGAAACCGTGCTCCATCAGTTTATCAAGTACAGCGGCCGTCCTGTGTTTGCCATGGAAACGGCAACGGTGCATCCTCTTCAGGCTTTTGCCGACCTAATAACCATTGAGGAGCACAAGACAAAAGCCCGTCCGAAGGTTGTCCTGTCATGGGCACCCCATTGCCGTGCATTGCCGCAGGCCGTTCCAAACTCGTTTGCGCAGTGGATGAACGCTGCCGACGTAGACTTTGTTGTCACTCATCCCGAGGGTTATGAGCTCGATCCGAAGTTTGTTGGCAATGCCCGTGTTGAGTACGACCAGATGAAAGCTCTTGAAGGAGCCGACTTCGTTTATGCCAAAAACTGGAGCTGTCCCGGCGTGACCAGTCCGTCTGACTACGGCAAGATATTGAGCAAGGACATGTCGTGGACAATAGACGCGGCACACATGGCTGTTACAGATAACGGCAAGTTTATGCACTGTCTGCCCGTACGCCGCGGTCTTATCGTAACAGACGATGTGATAGAAAGTCCTAATTCGCTCGTCATTCCAGAAGCTGCCAATCGCGAGATTTCAGCTTCTGTGGTAATCAAGCGAATGCTCGAGTCATTATAGAATTCAACATTTTAAATCATATTTGCTAACGGAGAATGCAGGCCGATGATGACAAGTCGGGTCTGCATTCTTTATGGCTACAACCGAAAATAGTTCAGGCATTTATATATTAATACTCATTTTACTGAGTAAAAGGATATATTAAAAATAAAAATGGATAACATTGTTATACAGATGATCATACTCCTGCTGCTTGTAGTGGCGGGATTTGTTTCAAACAGATGCGGACTTATGGGCGGCGATTTCGACCGTAAGTTGTCAGGTTTTATTATCAACGTGTCGTGTCCCTGTCTTATCATATCGTCAGTGATGGGCGACGTTTTTCCCGACCGGGGCATGATATTGCCATTGCTCGGCGTAGGCATGATTACATATGTACTGCTGTTTTTGATAGCCTATTTCCTTCCACGCTATTTTGTCCGCAAAGCCGACTATCGCGGAATGTATAGTTTTATGCTTATGTTTGCAAACGTTGGTTTTATCGGCTATCCCGTTGTGGCATCAATCTTTGGCAGCCAGGCCGTATTCTATGCCAGTCTGCTCAACATACCCAACACACTTTTCATCTTTATTGTCGGTCTGTCGTTTGTCCTTGGAAGCACAGACGGACACAAGTTTAATGTCCGCACGCTGTATTGTCCGCCAATGGTGGCGTCTTATGTTTCGATAGTTATAGTGGCCCTTGGGCTTGATTCCATACCGAGGGTGGTGTCTGAGCCGTTTCATCTTTTGGGAGGCATCACCGTTCCGGGAGCGTTGCTTGTTATCGGTTCTTCGATGGCCCAGATGGATACACGCCATATACTTGGCACTAGGTCGGTCTATGTCATGTCGGCCTTCCGCCTCTTGATAATCCCCGTAGCCATATATTTTCTGTTGCGCTTTTGCGGAGTAGACGAGACAATTAACCGCATCAACACCGTGCTTATTGGCATGCCGGTGGCCTCTTATGGCACTATGTTTTGCCTGAGATACGGGCGCGATGAGAGCGAGATGGTTGAGGGCACGCTGATCACTACCATTCTTTCCGTTGTCACCATACCTTTGCTTACGCTGATATTTTGATGCGCAGATGTTGACCGGTGTGAATGAAATATTATGTCTTTGATGTCAATTTTGTGATAAAAAAGCTGTTTTTGCGTATGCTTTAAATTTTAAAGCATTATTTTTGCGCCTAAAAAGAATATCTGCTTATGGAAAAATATGCTGTTCTGTCGGCCGTTGCCAGGGGAAATTTCTGGGAGCGGCTGTGCCATCTCTACATGAAGACGGGCGATTATGTTGATATGGAGAATCTTGAAAACCGCCATATCGTTTATGTTAAGGTGTTTCTTAGCGACATCCGCAACCAATATGCCGCTCTGCTCGAGTCGCAGCTGTGGCACGACTATCTTTCGCATGTGCCGTGTTCCGTGGTAGGGCAGGCTCCGCTTGACGGGTCGAAGGTTTCGCTTCTTGTATGCACGTCAGATGCTTCGTCGGCTTCTTCGTTTTGCAGCTTAAGGCTCTGCGGGACCGACCTGGCCGGTAAGGATGCCTATGGGCAGGCTGTGGCTCTGTTCGAAAAGTTTGTCGGTTCGGCTAATCTTGCCGATGACGCTTCAGGAGTTGGCTGCCTGCGCGTGTGGCTTTATGTGGCTGATACTGACGGCTGTCTTGATGCCGTTGAGAAGGCACGCGACGACGTGTTTGGGCGTCATGGCATTGATGCCGGCAAATTGCGTATGGCCGTTACGGTTGTTGGCGGCGTAACACATGCCGACGGAGCCGTGGTGGCTCTCGACTATCTGTCGTTTGGTGGCGATGCCAAGGCTGTCGTTCCTCCTTGCTCTGATGAAGGCTCGGCAAAAGATGAGTCTGCCGCAGGCTATGGCTGTATAGACCTTGGCGTAGATTTAGGCAGCGGGTTGCGTGTTGACATCCCGCCGTTCGTACTTCCTTCTGCGACTGATGCCGACATGAGTCAGCTCGATGTGCGCCAGTATACCGGACAGATTCTTGGCGACATGGGCGTAAGGCTTAAGCGCTACGGCCTGACGATGAACCACGTAAGTTGCTTTGTGGCTTATCTTCGTGACTTTTCTGACTATACCGATGTCGACCGTCTGCTCTCCATGGCTTTCCCTTATGTGCCTCACGTCATTGTATGTGCCGACGGAGCCGGCGGCTGCTTGCCGGTGATGATAGAGTGTGTTGCCGAGAGGCCTGCCGAGGCCTGACACGGGGCCTATCTGTCATGTACAGCGACATTTACGTCTGTCACAATGTCTGTATATACGGAATATTTGTGAATAATCAATGATTTTTATTAAAACAAAGGCATTTGTCGCTTTTTTTGCTTATGTTTGCATAACATATTATGCCTGCTTTGCCGGGCATTTAAAAGTTAGGAGATAAAAAAGAAATCATAAAAACAACAAAACCGAAAAGAAAAAATGAACGAAGAAAGATTGTATGATCTCATACGCGAGAAAGAAAACATCGCGTCGGTAGCATTCCCGTCGCTTATGCGCAAGGTTTACGTGTGGATGACTTTGGCCCTTGTCATAACAGGCTTTGTGGCTTATGGCGTGGCTTCAAGTCCCGGCATAATAACAGCCCTGGTGTCTAACAAACTGCTGTTCTGGGGCTTGTTCATAGCCGAGCTGGCTTTGGTATGGACTGTTTCGGCACGCATCAACCGCCTGTCGCTCACCACAGCCACACTGCTGTTTATCCTTTATTCTGCCCTCAACGGAGCCACGCTGTCGCTTATTCTGCTCGTATATACAATGCAGTCTATTGCCAGCGTATTCTTTATCACGGCCGGCACGTTTGCCGTTATGGCAGCCATAGGCTATTTCACCAAGGCCGACCTGTCTTCATTGGGCAAGATACTTATGATGGCCCTTATCGGTCTGATCATCGCCACTGTGGTCAACGCCTTCCTGCTTAAGAGCGGTGGCTTCAGTCTTATACTTAGCTACGTCGGCGTACTGATCTTTGTCGGTCTTACAGCCTACGACACTCAGAAGATAAAGCAGATGCTTATTATGGCAGACGATGTTAACGAGGAGACACAAAAGATAGCCCTCTTAGGCTCGCTTTCGCTCTATCTCGACTTTATCAACCTCTTCCTTTATCTGCTCAGGATATTCGGAAACAGCAGAGAATAAAAGATTCATCAGTTGCGCCTTTTGACGGTGCAAATTATAAGTGTTGAAGCAGGATGCAGTTGTGCATCCTGCTTTTTTGTTGAATATATATTCAGAAATATGTGAAAAATAGTTCTGTTGACGTATTTTTATACAAAAATGTTTGTATATATACGTGAATGATTGTATATTTGCAAACATAAATGAATAAATATACAGGCAAATGAAATCAAAGAACGGTAGATTACAGACTTTGCGTATGCTTATCTCAAGCCAGGAGCTTTGTTGTCAGGACGAGGTGCTCAAGGCTCTTGAGAAAGAAGGCTACAAGGTTACGCAGGCCACGTTGAGCCGCGACATGAAACAGCTTAAGGTGGCAAAGGCTACAAGTTTGAGCGGCAAATACTTCTATGTGCTGCCCAACGAGACGATGTATAAGCGCGTGTCGAGCCCTAAGACGGCTGCCGAGATGCTGCTTACGTCTGGATTTATGTCTATCAACTTTTCTGGCAACATGGGCGTTATAAGGACACGTCCGGGCTATGCCAGCAGTCTGGCTTACAACATCGACAACAGTGGCATACCATTGATATTGGGCACTATTGCCGGCGATGACACTATTTTTATTGTCATAAAGGACGGTGTGAGGCACGGAGACATTGTGGCCGAGCTGCGCAACGTCATTCCTGACATAAAATAAAGGTGGCAATAGATAATAAATAACAGAAACTTTTTAATATAAACAATGTATCAATGCCGGTTTCGTCCGGTCTTTCCCGTGCCTCATTTGGTTCGGGCAGGGACTTGACGTCCTTTACGGCAGAAACGTTACAATGATGAAAGAAATTGAAGTAATGGTGGCTGATGCGTCACATGAGAAATATGTTGACACCATTCTCGATACAATGGCGGCAGCCGCCAAGGTGCGCGGAACGGGTATTGCCAGCCGTAGCCATGAGTATCTGGCAACCAAGATGAGAGAAACCAAGGCCGTTATAGCCCTGTGTGACGGAAGGTTTGTCGGCTTCAGCTATATTGAGACATGGGGCAACAAACATTATGTAACCACTTCGGGACTTATCGTTCATCCCGACTACAGAGGCATGGGCGTGTCGAAGCGCATAAAGGACATGACCTTCACGCTGGCCCGCACACGCTGGCCTAAGGCAAAGATATTCAGCTTGACGAGCGGTTCGGCCGTGATGCGCATGAACACGCAGCTGGGCTATCTGCCCGTAACCTTTGCCGACCTTACAGACGACGAGGCATTCTGGCGCGGATGCGAGGGCTGCATCAACGTAGACGTGCTGAAGCGCACGGGCCGCCGCTACTGCATCTGCACCGGCATGCTTTATGACCCGGCCGAGCATGAGGGCGACAAAACTCCAATAGAGTTGCCCGCAAACGTTATTGAGAGAATTAAAAGAATTGGAAACTGATTAAAAAACATATTTGTTATGGCAGACAAGAAAAAAGTAGTTGTGGCATTCTCAGGTGGACTCGACACCTCTTACACAGTGATGAAACTATCGCACGACATGGGCTATGAAGTCTATGCTGCATGCGCCAATACTGGCGGATTCAGCGACGAGCAGCTCAAGCAGAACGAGGAAAACGCCTATAAGCTGGGCGCAAAGGAGTATGTCACGCTCGACGTTACACACGAATATTATGAGAAAAGTCTGAAATATATGATTTTTGGCAATGTGCTCCGCAACAACTGTTATCCAATTTCAGTGTCGTCAGAGCGCATTTTCCAGGCCATTGCCATTGCACGCTACGCAAAGCAGATTGGTGCCGACGCCATTGCTCACGGTTCAACGGGAGCGGGCAACGACCAGATACGTTTCGACATGACGTTCCTCGTCATGGCTCCTGGCGTTGAGATTATCACGCTTACACGCGACCATGCCCTCTCGCGTAAGGAGGAAGTCGACTATCTTAACGCTCATGGATTCTTTGCCGACTTCACCAAACTTAAATACTCTTACAATGTTGGCATCTGGGGCACGAGTATCTGTGGCGGCGAGATTCTCGACTCTGCAAAAGGACTGCCCGAGGAAGCTTACCTGAAGCACGTTACACGCAACGACGAGAGCGAGCTGCGCATAGAGTTCAAGAAGGGAGAAATAGTTGCCGTCAATGGTGAGAAATACGACGACAAGGTTAAGGCAATACAGAAGATTGAGGAGATAGGTGCGGCTTACGGTATAGGCCGCGACTGCAACGTTGGCGACACTATCATCGGCATAAAGGGCCGTGTAGGCTTTGAGGCTGCCGCTCCGAAACTGATAATAGAGGCTCACCGCATGCTCGAGAAATATACGTTGAGCAAATGGCAGCAGTATTGGAAAGACCAGGTGGGCAACTGGTACGGAATGTTCCTGCACGAGAGTCAGTATCTTGAGCCTGTAATGCCCGACATCGAGGCTATGCTCACCAGCAGTCAGCGCAACGTAAACGGTACGGCCATACTGAAGCTCCGTCCGTTAGGTTTCGAGTGTGTAGGTGTTGATTCGCCCGACGATCTGCTCAAGTCAAAGTTAGGCGAGTACGGCGAGATGCAGCACGGCTGGACAGCCGAAGAGGCCAAGGGCTTCATCAAGGTACTGAGCACGCCATTGAGAGTTTATTACGGAATACACGAGGACGAGGAAAGATAATGCTATGATGGGCCGAAAATTATATTTGTCGGATAAAGACCGTAAGATTGCGGGCGTATGTGGCGGCTTGGCCGACTATTTCGGAATAGATTCTACCATTGTACGTATATTATGGGCTTTGGCCGTAATGGTGAGTTATGGCACAGGTTTCATTCTTTATCTCGTCTTTTGGCTTATCGTTCCACGAGAAAAAAATATACTTCCTTGAAAACTGCAATGATCAGGGTTGAGTGAATTTAGATAGAGTGAAAAGTGAACAATTCAAATGCTGAGTTGCTCTATAACGACAATAAAACTACAAAGCTATTGTTCTGTCGGATTTGTAATCCGACAGTATAAAGTATCAGGATCTGTGATCCGAAACTCATACCTATTAATAAAAAATAGGAAGTAGGCAAATTGAATTTAGCTTCACAGATTGTTGGCTCTTTATTTATAGCAACAAGGCATATGACTTTAACTCCTAGCCAACTTGTTGGCGATAACTCCTCTAACTCCTTTAACTACTTTAAAATGATAAAAATCGGAATACTTGGTGCCGCCGGATATACCGGCGGCGAACTTATAAGATTATTGATAAATCATCCGCAGGCAGAGATTGTGTTTGCCAACAGCGAGAGCAACGCAGGCAATCCTGTTACTGATGTTCACGAAGGACTTTACGGCGACACGGATATGTGCTTCACGTCGGATATGCCGTTTGATAAGGTGGATGTTGTGTTCTTCTGTTTCGGTCACGGCAAGAGCCGTCAGTTCCTTCAGGAACACGACATACCGGCCAACGTCAAGATAATAGACCTTGCGCAGGACTTCCGTCTGGCAGAGCCGGGCAACGACTATGTCTATGGTCTGCCCGAAATAAACCACGACAAGATAGCCAACGCCATGCACGTGGCTAACCCCGGATGCTTTGCCACCTGCATACAGCTCGGTCTGTTGCCTGCTGCCGCCATGAAACTTATCAACGACGACGTGGCTGTTAATGCCATTACGGGCAGCACGGGTGCAGGACAGAAGCCCGGCGCGACAACGCATTTCAGCTGGCGCAACAACAACCTGAGCATCTACAAGGCGTTCAGTCATCAGCACGTGCCTGAGATTAGGCAGAGCCTCACGCAGGTGCAAGGCTCGCTCGATGCCGACATCGACTTCATCCCTTATCGCGGTGATTTCGCCCGCGGCATCTTCGCCACTTGCGTAGTGAAGACCGACGCTCCGGCTGATGAGATAATAGAGGGCTACAAGTCGTTCTACAAGGACGCCCCCTTCACTCATTATGTCGACAAGGCCATCGACCTGAAGCAGGTAGTAAACACCAACAAGTGCCTCGTTCACTGCGATAAATTCGGCAACAAGCTTCTCATCACTTCATGCATAGACAATCTCCTTAAAGGTGCCGTAGGCCAGGCCGTTCAGAACATGAACATCATGTTCGGCATTGACGATACAGAAGGACTAAGATTAAAACCAACGGCTTTTTAAGTGAAGAGTGAAGAACGAAGAGTGAAGAATTCAATTGTATAATTTATATAATGGCATGGGAACTAAAATAATAAACGAATATAACCGCAGCGATTCACCTTTACATCGGAAAAGTTATGAATTTTCGATACGGATAGTCAATATGGTGAAGTATATCAAATGTTCTGCCAAGGAATATGCGCTTACCAACCAGGTGCTTCGCTCTGGTACTGCCATAGGAGCGTTGGTAAGGGAAGCTGAATTCGCTCAAAGTTCTTCTGACTTCATAAATAAGCTGTCAGTAGCATTGAAAGAATGTAATGAAACTTTTTATTGGTTGAATCTTCTTAGAGATACTGATTTTATCAATGACAAGGAAGCCGAAAGTATGTTGCAAGACTGTAACGAACTGACTGCCATATTGGTGGCATCAGTAAAAACGGCAAAACAAAGAAATAATAAATGATATGGTGAAAAAACGAGGTGAATCAATCATAACAAAGCAATTGAATTCTTCACTCTTCGTTCTTCACTCTTAACTTAAATAAAATGACTTTATTCGACGTTTATCCATTATTCGACATTAACATAGTAAAAGGTCGTGGCTGTTCTGTTTGGGACGACAAGGGACAGGAGTATCTCGACCTTTACGGCGGTCATGCCGTTATAAGCATTGGCCACTGCCATCCGCATTATGTAGAGAAACTCACAGAGCAGCTCAACGCTCTCGGATTTTACAGCAACTCTGTTGTCAACGACCTTCAGCGTCAGCTTGCTGAAAGAATTGGCAAGGCGTGTGGCTACGGCGACTATCAGCTGTTCCTGATCAACAGCGGAGCCGAGGCTAACGAGAACGCGCTGAAGCTGGCTTCGTTTAAGACGGGACGCACGCGCGTGCTGTCTGCCTCAAAGGCGTTCCACGGACGCACCTCGCTTGCCGTTGAAGCGACAGACAATCCTAAGATTATCGCACCCATCAATGCCAACAATCACGTAACTTATCTGCCTCTTAACGACCTTGAGGCATGGGAGCGCGAACTGGCTAAGGGCGACGTCTGCGCCTGCATCATAGAGTGCATACAGGGTGTGGGCGGCATAAAGCTTGCCACAGAGGAGTTTGCCAAGGGACTTCAGGCTGCATGCCGCAAGTATGGTGCCGTACTGATATGCGACGAGATACAGTGCGGCTACGGCCGTTCGGGCAAGTTCTTTGCTCATCAGTGGATCGGCATACGTCCCGACATCATCACCGTAGCCAAAGGCATCGGCAACGGCTTCCCCATGGGTGCCGTACTTATCTCGCCCGACTTCAAGCCTGAATACGGACAGCTCGGAACAACATTTGGCGGCAACCATCTGGCATGTGCAGCAGCTCTTGCCGTGCTCGACGTTATTGAGAGCGAGCATCTTGTAGACAATGCGCATGAGGCAGGCGAATATCTCATGGCTAAACTGAAGGAACTTCAGGCCGAGGAGCCTCACATCAAGGAGGTGCGTGGCCGCGGCCTCATGATAGGCATCGACCTCGACATGTCTCACAAGGCGCTGCGTCAGAATCTTGTTTACACACAGCACTGCTTCACGGGCTGTGCCTCAACAAACATTCTCCGTCTTCTTCCGCCCCTGTGCTTCACCAAATCCATGGCCGACGATTTCATAGAGCGTCTCAAAAAGGCGTTCGCCGAGATTTAGGCTTAATGTGGATTTATGGTTAATCATTATAGTAATAAATGCTTCATCCTAGGGCAGCCGACATTCTCGGCCGCCCTTTTTTGTTTGCCGTAAAACAGTGCTGCAATTTTTTGTAAGAGGGGAGTTAAAGGAGTTAGAGTAGTTATCGCCAACAAGTTGGCTAGGAGTTAAAGTCAAATGCCTTGTTGCAATAAAGTAGTTTAGCAATTAGATTTTTCACTTTTCATTTTTCTTTTTTCACTTTCACGAGACGGGAGTTAAAGTCAAATGCCTTGTTGCAATAAAGTAGTTCAGCAATTGGATTTTTCACTTTTTGTTTTTCTTTTTTCACTTTCGTCAGAAAACACATTGATTTACGATTAAAAAACGGCCCACTTTTGCATCAAAAGTGGGCCATTTACGACCCGTAAACGATAGGTTAATGATTTGAAACCAATACGCATGATTTTGCTTACAGTTATTCCTTAATCTGTATTCTTTTTGCGTTTATGTTAATCACAATCCACGATTTTCCTTACAGTTTTTTGGACTTGTCAAAATTTATTCTACTTTTTGATGTCGCCAAATTTGATTTGATCTTAGCTGACTCACCATGTCAATGTTCTTAAATCTTTACATTGTGCTGATTTACTGGCTTTGTAATGATTTGAAAATCAGTTTGTTGTAAACATCTAGCGTGATGTCTAGCGTGTTAAAATTTGCATTCTCTTTCAAGATGTGTTATCTTTGCATAAGATAATCTGCATCTCGGCATAACATTCAAGCAAGCTTGATGTTTCTGCTCTCGATTTGCGTTATCTTTGTACAAGATAAGCTGCATCTCGGCATAACATTCAAGCTAGCTTGATGCTTCTGCTCTCGATTTGCATTATCTTTGCGTCAGATAAGTGCCCGGCTGTATAATATATAATGTCAGTAAAAGTTGCTTTATGATTAAGCAGGACGGCGTAAGCAAAATAAATAAGGATAACAAACAAAAACATAAATATCATGAAAGATACACAGACACAGATTGAATTCAGGATTCGCGCCTATGGCCGCACAGAACTAGCCCAGCTTTATTGTCCCACACTGACTCCCGGTGCCGCCTACCGCAAGCTCCGTCAGTGGATAGCCCTAAGTCCCGGCCTCACCGCCCGTCTCGAGACGTTAGGCAGCGGCAAGTCGCGCACATGGACACCTGCCGAGGTAAAAGAGATTGTTGAGGCGCTGGGGGAGCCGTAAACAGATTTTTTATTTTTATTGTAGGCAAATATAGACGTATTGTTCCATAACGTCGAATACATCTATAGAGATCCGCCTTGCTCTATTATTATGAAATAAGGTTTCTATGCTATAAAGTAATGGCATAAATGCGCTAAATAGTCTGTTTAAAGCTATTTTTGATGCGTTTTGAATATGTTAAAAAATAATTTTTATGAAATATTTTACCATTCAGAATAAAAAAGATAACTTTGCGATAAATTCAATCAGACAACAGACCAGTAGAAACATTGTCCTGTCTGTTTCAGTGTTGTTGAATAAGTAAAAGTAAATATGACTGATAGTAAAGACATAAAAGATGGTCAGTCGTGTTTATAGTTGTGCATCATTAGTTGGATATGTTGTATCTTGATAAAGTTGCTGCATTATTCTGCATTCATTAAAGGTGTGCGACATCGCAAAACAATAAATTAGATGCTATGGCAAAGAAAAAACAAACAGTTAACGAACCTTTGGAAAAACAGCTTTGGAAAGCAGCAGACAAATTGCGTAAGAGTGTTGATGCTGCTGAGTATAAGCATGTTGTGCTGGGATTAATATTCTTGCGATATATTTCTGTTTCGTTCGAAGATTTATATAACAGGCTGAAAGATGAGGTGAGTCTTGGTGCCGACCCTGAAGACCGTGAGGAGTATAAGGCCGAAAATGTGTTTTATGTTCCTGCTGAAGCCCGTTGGAGCACGTTGGTGTCAAAGGCTAAGGACCCGATGATAGGTAAGATTATCGACGGGGCTATGGATGCAATAGAAAAAGACAACCCGTCACTAAAAGGTGTTTTGCCAAAAGTTTTTGCCCGTCCTAATCTTGACCCTACCAGTTTGGGCGAACTTATAGATTTGGTCGGCAACTGCACTCTCAACGCATCTACCAACAGCGCCGACCTGCTGGGACATGTGTTTGAATATTTCCTTGGCGAATTTGCGCTGGCTGAAGGCAAGAAGGGCGGACAGTTCTATACTCCGCGATGCGTTGTGGAGCTGCTTGTCAATATGCTTGAACCTTATAAGGGCCGTGTTCTCGACCCCTGTTGCGGTTCTGGCGGAATGTTTGTGCAGAGCGAGAAGTTTGTCAAGGAGCATCAGGGCTTGGTTGATGATATATCTATCTACGGACAGGAGAGCAACCAGACAACATGGCGATTGTGCAAGATGAATCTTGCCATACGCGGCATAGACTCATCACAAGTGAAATGGAACACCGAAGGCTCGTTCCTTAACGACGCCCACCGCGACGTAAAAGTAGATTATGTCTTGGCAAACCCGCCTTTCAATGACAGCGACTGGAGCGGCGACCTGCTGCGCAACGATGGGCGCTGGCAGTATGGAACACCACCTGTGAGCAGTGCAAACTTTGCATGGATACAACATTTCATCTATCATCTTGCACCTAATGGGCAGGCCGGTTTCGTCTTGGCTAAGGGTGCGCTTACATCAAAAATAGGCGGCGAGGGCGACATCCGCAAATCACTTGTTGATGCCGGACTTGTTGATTGCATAGTTAACCTTCCAACAAAACTGTTTCTCAACACTCAGATTCCGGCTTCTCTATGGTTCATGAGCCGTAACAGACATGCTGACGGACAGTTCCGAGAGCGCAGCCAGGAGATATTGTTTATAGACGCCCGCAATATGGGACACCTTATCAACCGCCGCACACGTGAGTTCTCTGCTGATGACATTAAGCTGATTTCAGACACGTATCATAATTGGCGTAAAGAAGGAGGCAAGTATCAGGACGAGGCAGGCTTCTGTGCGTCAGTGCCGCTGTCACGTGTTGCAGAGCTCGACTATGTGCTTACCCCTGGCCGTTATGTAGGCTTGCCGGATGAAGAAGACGATTTCAACTTTGAAGAACGCTTCACAGCACTGAAGGCTGAGTTTGAGGAGCAGCTGAAAGAAGAGGAACGTTTGAATAAACTTATTATGGAAAATCTGGCATCAATAAAAATCTGAAAGATATGGATATAAAGAAGATAAATCAATATAAATCATTATTTGATTCTATTGTAAAGGAAACTTTAGATGATAATAATGAGACGATGGAAGTATGGTATGCTCGTGAACTTCAGAAAGTTCTCGGCTATTCTAGATGGGAAAATTTCTCATTGGCTATCTCACGTGCTATCGCATCTTGTAAATCTCAGAATGTCAATGTCGACGACCATTTTCGTGAGGTCACGAAAATGGTACCTATAGGAAGTGGAACCAACAGACCTGTCAACGATTTTATGTTGACAAGATATGCCTGCTATTTGATTGCACAAAATGGAGATCCCAAAAAAGAAGAAATAGCATTCGCCCAAAGTTATTTTGCCGTTCAAACCCGTAAAGTAGAACTAATTGAAGAAAGATTACAGCTCTTATCACGATTAGAAACACGCGAAAGGTTAAAAAATTCAGAAAAACAATTAAGTAAAAATATCTATGAAAGGGGAGTTGATGACAAAGGATTTGCCAGAATACGTTCGAAAGGAGATACGGCTTTGTTTGGCGGACTGACTACAGAGCAAATGAAAAATCGTCTTGGCGTTAAAAGTGGGCCTCTTGCAGACCATTTGCCAACATTGACTATTGCTGCAAAGAATCTGGCTACAGAAATGACAAATTACAATGTTGAACAAAAAGATTTAAGAGGCGAGAGACCTATAACAAACGAACATGTTCAAAATAATACAAGCGTCCGTGGCATGTTGTTGGAGAGAGGCATTAAACCTGAAAATCTTCCACCGGCAGAGAATATAAAGAAGGTAGAACGTAGAGTTGCAAAAGAGGATAAACATATCTTGAAAGATACTTCAAAGCTACCTAAAAAAAAGAATAAAGATAATGACTTATAGTAAAAGTCAGTTATTAAGAAATACTTAACAACTGGTGTTTATAAGAATGGTATAATTATGAACAGTCTTTATAAAGTTGATAGAGAACAATATCCGAACCCGTACGATGTATTTAAAAGTATTGCCAGTATTGGAAATTCTTCTCCTGTATTATATAATATTGTTGCGACAATAGGATGGGCAAACATCGCTTCTGAAATTAATAAAGCTAAAGATGAACTACCATATTGGCTTGCTGGAACAACATTGTCCGCATTCGCAATTAATTATATTAATAACGGAATAGCAATTAAATTGTCTAATACTATCCTGGAACAAGGAACAAAATGTATAAAGCAGCTTACTGAAAAGAAGATAGATATGTCATTTAATTTATCTGATGATCAGAAAAAAGAAGAAAAGGAATGGTATAATGTGTTCCTTGATATTTGGAAAGAACATGTGAAAGAAGAACTTAAAACGAAAGGACTTTTGTCGGAGCTATAGATAGTAACTGTATTTTATGCAGTTTGTGTACGAAGGTGTATGAACTTAAACAAGACAGATAAAGAATTTATACGGGCTATCGTAAAATACGACGGCAAAGCCCAGTCTTTGGCAGACGTACTCAATAAGAGCCGGTTGCTGGAGAAAAGAGGCATTGGCATAGTGCAGCATTGTGGTAAAAATATCATATTTCTGCGAAAGGATATCTATGAAGAATGGTTCGATAGAAACGGCTTGGGGTATGTCGCAGGGCTGCTTTCTATTATAGACACTTTAATCAAAAAGAAATACATAACGATGATTCCTTTTGTTACTGATGATATTTTAGTTATCGGTGCGAAAAAATCAAAATGGCTTAGGCCGGATTTTATTTCTGTTAATGACAACGAGGTTATCTGTCTTGCAGACCGAAATGAGAATTGGTTCGACGCTTCTAATCCTCAAAAATATTGGCCGTGCAAATTTACTGATAATGAGCTTAACATCGGAGATATATTTAACGTAGCCTTTTCTGTAAACGAAGAACTGAGAACATTGGTTAAGAATAATTTTAAATCAGCAGAAGAAATTCGTTTCATAAAGCAGCAACGTTTAACTTGGATTTCTATCGCAGTGGCTGCTGTTCTTGGGATTCTTGGAATAATATTTTAATTGTGTGAGTATGAGTGAGTGGAAAGAATATAAGTTGGGAGAGATAATAACACTTCAGCGAGGATATGATTTGCCGAGAGCAAAAATGAAAAATGGTGAAATACCAGTAGCAGGGTCAAATGGAATAATCGGATATCATGATCAATATACTACAGAAGGTCCGGGAATTACAATAGGACGTAGTGGTAATATCGGTGTACCGAAATTTTATAAAGGTAATTTTTGGGCACATAATACTGTTTTATACGTAAAAGATTTTCATGGAAATGATGAAAAGTTTGTCTATTATCTTTTACAAACGATTGATTTTACCCAATTTAATACAGGTAGTGCAGTCCCATCATTAAACAGAAATCATGTTTATGAATTAAATATATCTATACCTTTGCTCTCAGAACAAAAGCGCATAGCCTCTATTCTCGGTTCTTTAGATGATAAAATAGATTTGCTTCATCGTGAGAACGAAACTCTTGAAGCAATGGCAGAAACTCTTTTCCGTAAATGGTTTATTGAGAATACTGAGAGTTCTGTCAAGCAAGGTTATTTAGGAGATTACATTTTAGATACAATTGGAGGAGAATGGGGAAAAGAAGTTTCACAAGATGACTTTGTAAAACCAGTAAAATGTATACGGGGGACTGATATTGCGGCATTGAATACAGGTATTCCATCAAAAACTCCGCTTAGATTCATTAAAAAGTCAAAATATGAAAAGATAAAACCACTTGATGGTGACATAATAATAGAAATATCTGGCGGGACTGAGAGTCAATCTACGGGACGTTCATTATATATTAATAAAGAGGTATGTGGATTGTTCGATTATCCTATTATCTTCTCAAATTTCTGTAGATTGTTGAGAGTTGAAAAAAAATATTCTTATTTCGTTTATTGTTATTTACAATATCTATATAGACAAGACGAATTTTTTAATATAGAGAATGGTAGTTCTGGAATAAAAAATTTGGATTACAAAACTTTATTGTATAATAATCAATACCAAATGCCAACTAACAAGAATTTTGCAGCAAATTTTAGTGAAATAGTAACACCTTACTTTACAAAAATAGATAAGAATAAGTTACAGATATGTAATCTAATGAAAATGAGAGATACCTTATTACCAAGATTAATATTTAATAAAATAAAAATATAAAATTATGCTTAACGACAATGATATTAATAGTTTCTTTAGTGCCGTTGATTCTTTAAAAAAATACAGACGTGCAGAAATTACAGACAATAAAGGTAATAGTCTGATAAAAGAATTATATGTAGATGCTTTACCAAATGATCAGATTATAAGGACGTGTTTAAAAGATAATACGACTTTTCTTGTAGGACGGAAAGGAACGGGCAAATCTACTATTTTTCTTAGACTTGAAGAAGAGTACAAGTCTAATAATAAATATATTGCTTGTTACATAGACGCTAAGACTGTGTATGAATCAGGAGTAAGTTCAGATATTCCTGATTATTTGAAAGACAGATTACCAAAAAATGTTCTGGATAGATACAACCTTCAAAGGACATTTATTCAAGAAATTTTAATTAAGATTATTGGCGCAATAAATAAAAAATATAGTAGTTCGTTTGATAAATTAAAAAAAATATTGGGAATTCAAAAAACAACAGAAGTAAATAAAAAACTTAATGATTTATTGCAAAAAGTAGAGAATAATGAAATCTTAAAAGATGTAGAAATACCAATACTAAAAGAAGTTACAATTAAAACTGTTGATAATCATATTGAAAATGAAGAGGACACTTTTTCCTCTAATTGTGGGCTTAACTTAAGTTTAAATTCACAGTTTAAAACTTCTTTAAATAATCAAGAAAAGCTTCAAGAAACAAATAGTAATAAATGTGAAGAAGAATTCTCCAAGATATTCTTAAAAGTATTTAAGATAAAAGATGTTATTATTCAAATCAAAAATATTTTGGAGACATTAAAAATTAAACATCTAATAGTCATGTTAGATGATGTTTCTGAAATTGATGAATCTGCAATAAAAACTTTCATAGATACTCTGATTGCACCTCTAAACAACTGGTCTGATGAATTTATTAAATTCAAGATAGCAGTTTATCCAGGTCGTATACATTATGGTAATATAGATAGAGGAAAAATAGATATAATCGAATTGGATTTTTTCAACTTATATAAAGTTGATAGAGAATCAATGGAAGAACGGGCTATAGATTTCACGAAACGTTTAATAAATAATAGAATTGCTTATTTTTGTAATGAACAGATAGAATGTTTTTTCGATACAAAAAATGAGCCAATGGATGTTTATTATGAGATGTTATTTCAAACTTCGATGAATATCCCAAGAATACTTGGATATATTTTATATTATTGTTTTCAAAATCAATTAGTCTATAAACGTCCAATAAATAAAAAATCTATTGAAGTAGCAGCACAAACTTATTATGAAAATAATATCTATCCATTTTTTGATAAGTCTACGTATAGTGTAATGGCGTATAGAAATAAAATATCTATTCTTCAACAAAAAAAATTAATAGAGTTATATGTTGAAAAACTTAAGGAGCTAAAAAGAAAAATGATTTCTGGTGATCTTACAAGTATTATTTATGATAATACACAACCTTTCACGAGTCATTTTTATATCGTTCCTGATTTTGAATCATTTTTATCAACTTTAGAGCTTAATTTCTTTATAACCAAATATGCAGAATTAAGTGACCGCGATGGAAAAAAGTTTCTATATTTGCTATAAATTATGGATTGGCAATGAAATATAATTTAAGATGGGGAAAGCCTAAAGGTAACAATTATAGAAAATATTTTATTTCACGTCCATTTGATTTTTCGGGCTATACAATTGAATTCTTAAAAGATACAAAACAAATTGTATGTACTAATCCAACATGTGGTAAAGTATATCCCTATGATGAAATACAAATGTTTAAACGATTTCATATGCAATGCCCTGAATGTTCTTCTAAGGTGGAAATTGATTATATTGCGAATGACATAAAAGAAGATCTAAATAAGATCGATCCCTCATTATTCTTGCCAGAAATAGATTATTCTATTTTATTTGAATTAAATAAGCGGAAAGATGGAACTTTTGCGAGCGAAATTTCAGAAGAGTTAGATATTTCACCACAGTTAATTGGAAAACGTGTAAAGATAATGTCAGAAGAAAAAAATCTTATATCGCGTATACCTAAAGGTTCTAATCGAAAGCTTTATAAAATAACAGATGAAGCCAAAAAAATGTATTTTTAAACGGCAATGACAAAACTCACCGAATCCCAAATAGAAGATTTCGCCATTCAGCTTTTTGAGCAGCTTGGTTATAAATCGCTTTACGGCCCAGACATAGCTCCAGACGGCCTGGCAGCACAGCGTGCATCGTTTGAAGACGTTGTGCTGAAAGAAACGTTGCGAAATGCAGTTCGCCGCATCAATTGCGACTTGCCGTCTGAGGTTTGCGACGACGCTGTAAATGAAGTGTTGCGCATAGCATCGCCTGACCTGTTGGCAAACAATGAGCAGTTTCACCGTATGCTGACAGAAGGGATTTCGGTGTCAGTGCATCATGACGGCGGTGAAAGAGGAGAACTGGTTTGGCTGATTGACTTTGAAAATCCGCTGAACAACGAGTTTACGGTAGTAAACCAATACACAATAATAGAAAACGGACGCAACAAGCGCCCCGACCTTATACTGTTTGTAAACGGTCTGCCACTGGTGGTGATAGAACTGAAAAATGCTGCCAGCGAAGACGCAACGCTGCAAAGCGCCTTCAGACAGATAGAAACATACAAGGACGCTATACCCTCGCTGTTTACTTATAACGCCTTGATAGTGATATCCGACGGACTGGAAGCCCGCGCCGGTTCATTGTCGGCTGGCTTCAGCAGAATGATGGCATGGAAGAGCGCCGACGGCAAGGCCGAGGCTTCACATCTGGTAAGCCAACTGGAAGTACTGATTCAGGGCATGCTCAACAAAGAGACATTGCTCGACCTTGTGCGATCATTCACCGTGTTTGAAAAGACAAAGACAGAAGATCCGAAAACACGGATAACAACAATAAAGACAGTGAAAAAGGTGGCAGCCTATCATCAGTATTACGCTGTGAACAAAGCAATAGAGTCGACAATACGCGCAACGGGAATAAACAGGCACGGCGAAGGACTGGCAAGTGAGCCTCCCGCAGCTTACGGTCTGAGAGATGTCAACGAACAGCCCGTTGGCGACCATAAGGCAGGAGTGGTATGGCACACTCAGGGTTCGGGAAAATCACTCTCGATGGTGTTCTACGTCGGTAAGGTGGTGCGCATATTGAACAATCCGACAATAGTAGTGATAACAGACCGCAACGACCTTGACGACCAGCTGTTCAGCACTTTTGCCGACTGCAAGCAGCTGTTGAGGCAGACACCTGTGCAGGCGGAAGACAGAAACACGCTGAAAAAACTTCTGCACGTGGCTTCGGGCGGAGTGGTGTTTACAACGATACAGAAATTCCAGCCGGAAAGCGGAAACGTGTATGAGACGCTGACCGACAGAAGCAACGTGATCGTAATGGCCGACGAGGCGCACAGGTCACAATACGGCTTTAAGGCAAAGACCGTGGAAGTGAAGAACGAAGCCGACGAGGTGATAGGCTCAGAAACGAAATACGGATTTGCCAAATATCTGCGCGACGCCCTGCCTAACGCCACTTATCTTGGATTTACTGGAACGCCTATCGAAACAGCAGACGTAAACACTCCTGCCGTGTTCGGTAATTATATTGACGTTTACGACATAGCCAAAGCCGTAGAAGACGGCGCAACGGTGCGCATATTCTACGAGAGCCGACTGGCAAAGGTTGAACTTAGCGACGAAGGCCGAAAGCTGATAGAGTCGCTCGACCGTGAACTGGAAACAGAGAACATGAACGACGTGCAGCTGGCAAAAGCCAAGTGGACGCAACTGGAAGCACTGATAGGAAGTCCGTCGCGAATGAAGAACATAGCACGCGACATAGTTACGCATTTTGAACAGCGGCAGGAAGTGTTCGAGGGTAAAGGCATGATTGTGGCTATGAGCCGCAGAATAGCCGTTGAACTGTATGACGCAATCATAGCTTTACGGCCGCAATGGCATTCAGACGACATCAGTCGCGGAGCGATAAAAGTGGTGATGACTTCTGCCTCTTCGGACAAAATAGAGATAGCACGCCACCATACCACCAAAGAACAGCGCCGCATGCTGGCAGAACGCATGAAAGACCCTGACGATGAACTGAAGCTCGTTATTGTGCGCGACATGTGGCTGACAGGTTTTGATGTGCCGTGCCTGCACACCTTATATATAGACAAGCCCATGCAGGGACACAACCTGATGCAGGCCATTGCGCGTGTAAACAGAGTCTATAAGGACAAGCCGGGCGGACTTATAGTAGACTATCTGGGCATTGCCTCCGACTTGAAGAAGGCGTTGTCGTTCTATTCAGATTCGGGAGGAAAAGGCAATCCTACGGAGCAACAGGATGAAGCCGTGGCAATTATGAACGAGAAGTTGGAAGTTGTGCAGCATCTTCTTCACGGATTCGACTATCAGCCTTATTTTTCGGCAGACGTTTCTCATAAACTTTCGTTGATATTGCAGGCAGAAGATTTCATCCTCGGACTTGATGACGGCAAAAAGCGTTTTGTAAACGAAGTTAATGCCCTGTCGAAAGCATTTGCCATAGCCATACCGCATGAAAGAGCCATGGCTGTAAAAGAGGAAGTGGCATTCTTTCAGGCCGTAAAGGCACGCTTGTGCAAGTTTGATGCTACATCATCACACAAGACAAATGAAGAAATAGAGACGACAATCCGTCAGGTGATAGACAAAGCCTTGGTGTCGGAGCAGGTTGTGGACATCTTTGACGCAGCTGGAATAAAAAAGCCTGACATATCAATACTTTCGGAAGAGTTCCTTATGGAGCTGAAAGGCATGGAGCATAAGAATATAGCCTTTGAAGTGTTGCGCAAACTGCTTAATGACGAAATAAAGGCACGCATGCAACACAACATGGTGCAGGGAAAAAGTCTTATGGAAATGCTGGAAGCCTCGATTAACAAGTATCACAACAAGGTAATCACGGCCGTTGAGGTTATTGACGAGCTTATCGGCCTGAGCAAACAGATTATAGAACAAGACAAGGTTGCACACGACCTTGGCTTGACAGAATATGAATATGCTTTCTATTCGGCTGTGGCTGACAATAAAAGTGCAGTGGAACTGATGGGTAAAGACAAGTTGAGAGAGCTTGCGGTAGTTCTGACGGAAACAATACGCAACAACGTGACCATTGACTGGGAGATAAAAGAAAATGTAAGAGCAAAGATGCGCGTTGCGGTTAAGCGGCTGTTAAGAAGATTTGGATATCCGCCAGACATGCAGCTGCTAGCTACTGAAACGGTGATAAAACAGGCAGAAATGATATCAGCGGAGTTGGCCGGTTCGAATGGTAAATAACAGGAAATACGATCTTTTCATATAACTTTCTTATCCTTTACAACCAACAATCCTCTTAAACCTTTCGTAACCTGCAGTAATCTGCAAACGCGAAATTGGTTGTTGTATCTTTGCAATGTCGAAAGGAACAAGGCAGCACGGATATTAAAGCCACAGCCGGCAGGCGGAAATGAACGTAGCGGCAGTTCTGGAAGGCATGAGAGATAATAAACAAATAATGTATAACAACCAAAAAGAAAGGAAAGAAACATGATTAGGTATAAACTTTATCAGAACCGCAATTCAAACAGTAACACAAACGGTAAATGGTATGCACGCGCGGTGTGCGAGGAAACTTACGATACAGAGAAGCTGGCGGCTCACATGTCATCACACAGTTCGCCGTTCTCAGCCGGTGTTATCCACGGAGTGCTGAAAGACATGATAGCATGTATCAAGGAACTCGTGATGGACGGCAAGAACGTTAAGCTGGACGACTTGGCCATATTCTCGGCAGGTTTGAGAACATTGCCGGCCAACAGTCCCGAAGAGTTCACCGCCTCTGCCAACATCGACAGCGTCCGCCTGAGAGCGCGCTCAACAGGAGTGTTCCGCTCATCAGTGCTGACACGCGAGGCAAAGACCAAGCAGTTCTCACAATATACGGTAGGCGAGGGCAGCGAAGTAGAGATGCCGTAATGCAGTAGAGTGAAGCTGCCATAAACATTAAGAAGCTTACTTTCATTGTGTTAACCCAAATCTGGAGTTATGATTCTACCGGTATTTCTGCCTTGTGTAGAGCTGATTTTCGTTTGATTTTTCGCAGGCACTTTTATAATTCATAATTAACAATTAGCTGGCGCTGAACTTCGTTTGCGCTTAGCACCTTGCGCCAAAAGAAACAAAAAGACGGATGGAAGCAGAAATACATAAAATGGATAAAACTATATGCGGTCTGATGATGATTTGGGTTTTATAACGTTGACGGGCATTGGTCATGCAGATTTAAGCTGGCCGATGTCTGTCAACTTTGTTAATAAAACGGAAGCATGTCGTGAAGTCTATCTTATGACAGTCAGACATTTATCTCCGGACTTAGCTACCAAGGACTGTTTGTGCACCTGAATTTTTTATCGGTGCATTGATGTTGTTTACATCTATTTTTTATAAATTTGCCAATTGAAACACAGACAATTTTTATGATAAAGTTTAAGGATATAACAGAAGACGACAAGGAACTGATACAGAGTTTTACGCTTTGGGGCGAAAGACAAAACTGCGACCTGTCGTTCTCGAACCTGATAAGCTGGCGCTTTCTTTACAACACACAGTTTGCGATAGTGGACGACTATCTTGTGTTCCGTTTCTACATGGGACATCATCTGGCTTACATGATGCCTGTGCCGCGGCCGAAGCGGCAAGAAGACGGTACGTTTAAGGTGGAGCCGTGTGACGAATGTTCGGTTAGCGTGATACGTGCCATACGCGACGACTCGATAGCCATGGGGCATCCGTTTCTGATGCTTGGCGTGTGCAACTATATGCGCGACATCATTGAGGAGCATTTTCCCGACACGTTCGACATAAAGCCCGACCGCGACTTCAGCGACTATATCTACACACGCGACAAACTGATAAACCTTTCGGGAAAGAAACTGCAGAGCAAGCGCAACCACATAAACAAGTTTAAGAACCTTTATCCTGACTACAGATACCGCGAGCTTACGCCGGAACTTATTCCGCAATGCCTCGAACTGGAACGGCAGTGGCGCCGCACATCGAAAGATGACAACGGAGATGTGCCCGATGAAGACCTTTCAGAGGAACTGCGCTCAATGACGCGTGCGTTTAACCGATGGGATAGGCTGGGACTTGTTGGCGGAACAATATTTGTAGACGACAAGCTTGTGGCCTTCACCTTCGGCTGCCCGATAAACCAGTGTACGTTTGACGTGTGTGTTGAGAAGGCCGACGTAAACTATGAAGGAGCGTTCACGATAATAAATCAGGAGTTTGTGAAGCATCTGCCCGAGCAGTATTATTATATCAACCGTGAGGAGGATATGGGCGACGAAGGGCTGCGGCGCGCCAAACTGTCGTATAAGCCCGACATACTGCTTGAGAAGAACGTGATAATGGAGAAACATCCGCTGGCGGCATTTGAAGACCAGGACCGCATAAAGGAAGAAACGCGCGAGATATGGAAACAGGTGTTCAACGATCCAGACAAGTTTATCGACCTTTATTTCTCGCGTGTCTACCGCAGCGAGTATAACGTGTGCTGCCAGATAGACGGAAAGGTGGTGGCTGCGTTGCAGACATTGCCTTACACCATGCTTTATGACGGACGCGAGGTGAAGACTGTATATGTAAGCGGAGTTAGCACACGGCCGGAATACCGCCGTCAGGACATAGGCAACAACCTGATGAGGCAGGCACATTTCCGCATATATTACAGAGAGATAGTATTTGCTTCTCTTATTCCTGCCGAAGAATGGTTATATGAATGGTATGAGAAGTGCGGATATGCCCGCGTGATGACATGCACGCCTCCGCCGGCAGATGCCATGGCTACTCCGTTTGAAGAGTTTGACCGCATTCAGCGCGCAACGCGTTGTGTGCTTCTGCATGATGAAGAAGGCTATGAGGTTATACGCGAAGACATACGCCTGGCAGGTGATGAATATCGTCCGCAGGCCAAAAACATTCAGGCCATGCTGCGCGTGATAAACGCCAAGAAGGCTCTGGAACTGTATGCCGAACTGAATCCTGACAAAGATATGGTGCTGAGGGTTGAAGGCGATGGCGACATTCCGATGAATAATGCCTACTATGTAATAAAGAACGGGAAGGTGCGTCAGACGGATGAGCCTTACGCAGATGCCTTGAAGCTGACAATAAACGGCCTGGCAGAATTTCTGTTTGATGGCGTAGGGGCAGAAATGAACCTGATGTTGAATTAAGTTAAACCCAAATCAGTCATTAGACCGTATATAGCTTTATCTATTTCGTGCATTCATGCTTTCAGTCCGTATTTTTGTTTCTATTGGCGTCTTTTTGTTCGCTTTTTCTTGACATAGCCCGCTATGCCTGCGAAAAATCTAACGAAAATCCGCTCAATATAAAGCAAAAATCCCGGCCGAATACTAATGCCAGATTTGGGTTAAAAGTGAAAATATAAAAGTGAAAAATCCATTAGCTATCTTGCTTTAATACAATGGCTAATGGATTCTTCACTTTTCACTTTTATCTTTTCACTTCTTAGAGTTTCGTTTTCAGTTCGTAAAGTTTTGTAGAGTTGCTGCCTTTGATGAGTATGCAGAAACCTTCAGGCTTGTTCTCGTCAATGGCTTGCTTAACCTCATCAACGTTGTTGAACTTGCGGAATGTACAGTCTGTAGATTTAAACTCATCGCCAACGAGCCACACCTGCTCGATATCTAAGGCTTTCAGCATGTCTGCAACCTTTTGATGTTCCTCGTCGCTCACTTCGCCAAGTTCCTTCATTGCGCCTATTATGGCCATCTTGTGGTCTGCCTTAATCTCTTTGAAGTTCTTCAGTGCAGCCTCCATGCTTGTCGGGTTGGCGTTGTATGCGTCGATAATCAGTTTGTTGCTTGCCGTAACCTCCAGTTCCGAGCGGTTGTTGGTAGGCACGTAGTTGGCAAGAGCATGGCATATCTGCTCTTCTGTAACGTCGAAATAAAGACCTATACATGCCGCAGCGAGCATGTTGTATATGTTGTAGCTGCCAATCATGTGAGTCCTAACCTCGTTCCACTGTTCTTTGCCGTGGCGCCATCTGAAGTTGAGGAACGGGTCGCATGACAGAAACTCTCCGCATACGCTAAGTTCATCGCTGTCCATGGTGCCGTATTTTATAAGGTTCAGTCCGCTTGAAATCTTCAGCAGATGCTCGTTTTCGTTGTGTATGAACACCGTTCCGTTGTGCTCGCGCAGATAGTCGTAGAGTTCACCCTTGGTGCGTATCACACCTTCAAACGAGCCGAAACCTTTAAGGTGAGCCTTTCCCACGTTGGTTATTATGCCGTAGTCAGGCTCGACGATGTTGACCAAAGTCTTGATTTCGCCCGGATGGTTGGCTCCCATCTCTATCACGGCAATATCGTTTTCGGCCGTGAGGCGCAGCAGCGTCTTAGGCACGCCGATGTGGTTGTTGAAGTTGCCCTGAGTGTAGAGCACGTTATATTTTTCGGCCAATACGGTTGCCACGAGTTCCTTTGTCGTGGTCTTGCCGTTGGTACCGGTTATTCCAATGATTTTAGTTCCTAGTTTGCGGCGGTGATAGTTGGCCAGCTGCTGCAGCGTGGTCAGACAGTCTTCGGTAAGGATATACCTGTCGTCGCCTTCAACGGCAAACTCTTTTTCGTCGATAACGGCATACGAACAGCCCTGTTCAAGAGCCTTGGCTGCAAAGGCGTTGCCGTTGAACGATTCGCCTTTCAGCGCAAAGAAAATAGAACCTTTAGGGCAGTCGCGGCTGTCGGTGGTAACCTGCGGATGCTCAGTGAAGATTCTGTATAATTCTGATATGTCCATGTGTGATAGTTTTATTGGGTGCAAAAGTACATCAAAAAATCGTACCATGACAATTTTGCGGCCAAATAATAATCTGTTCTGCACATATTTTCTTACCTTTGTGACTCTGTTGATACAGAAAAAATTATTGATGAAACAAAAGATATATTGTTATAAATGCTAATCTGAAACTTTTTGAATAAAATGAAATACGTAAACGAAACGGTGCGCCGCCAGGACCGCCTGCTCAACGAGGAGCGTGCCTTGCAGCTTATTAGAGACAGCGAATATGGAGTGTTGTCCATGGTAGATGCTGACGGTGGAGCCTATGGCCTGCCGCTGAATTATGTTTGGGACGGCGAACACAGCTTGTATATACATTGTGCTCCTGAAGGAAAGAAACTCAGGGCCTTGGCGCACAATCAGGATGCGTCGTTCTGCATAATTGGCCATACTAATCTGTTGCCGTCTCGCTTCACTACAGAATATGAAAGTGTGGTGGTGAAATGTCACGCTGTAACGGCGCTTGATGATGAAGAAAAGAGGCACGCACTGCAACTGCTGATAGACAAGTTGGCGCCTGAATATAAAGAAGCCGGAATTAAGGCCGCTGAAAAATCGTTTCATCGTGTAGGCATAATACGTCTTGACATAATTGAGTTCAGCGGCAAGTGTAAGGCTGTTCCGTCGGCTCATTGAGGTTTAAACCCAAATCAGGCGGCTTGGATATAAATATATTTTCCGACTTGTTTTTATTCTTTATAAAAAACGTCAAAAATATAAAGAGTCTCAATATTTATGAGTATTTTTGCCATCTGTTGAGATTAATTTTATTCTTTAATTTATATTGTGAAAAGCTTTATTCCATATATATTGAACGTTAACGGGCAACTGATTGATTTGTCTGAGCCTTGTGTTATGGGCATTCTCAATGCCACTCCCGATTCTTTTTATGCCGGCAGCCGCAAGCAGACTGAGGCTGAGATTGCTGCAAGGGCTGACCAGATAATGGCCGAAGGCGGCAAGATTATCGACGTAGGGGCTTTCTCTACGCGCCCCGGTGCGGCTCATGTTACTGAGGAAGAAGAAATGGAACGCATGCGCATGGCATTGAAAGCCGTAAGAAGCGTGCAGCCCGATGCCCCCGTTTCTGTCGACACATTCAGACCCGAAGTGGCCCGTATGGCTGTAGAAGAGTTTGGGGCTGGCATAATAAATGATGTATCTGAAGGCAACGTCAACGGTGCTTTCGGCGGCAGCGAGGCTTATACGGCAGGCGATGAGGTCGGCGAAGGCGGATGTGATTGTCCCGAGATGTTCAGGATGGTGGCCCGTCTTGGCGTGCCTTACATACTCATGTCGGTCAAGCCCGACATAATGAGCATGATGAAGGCCTTTGCTCATGAAGTGCAGACGCTCCATTCTCTTGGTGTTAAGGACGTGATTCTCGACCCTGGCTTCGGCTTCGGCAAGACGCTTGAGCAGAACTATGAACTGCTTGCCTCTTTGGGGAAGTTGCGCGAGTTTAATCTTCCGCTGCTTGTCGGCGTGTCGCGCAAGTCGATGATTGCGCGCCTGCTCGGCACTGATGCCGATCATTCGCTCAACGGCACATTGGTTGTCAACACCATTGCCATGATCAATTCGGGTGCGTCAATTCTGAGAGTACACGACGTAAAGCCGTGTGTTGAGGCTGTTACTATTGTAAAAGAAGTATTTAAGTATGTTTGAATTTGGCATAAAAGATTTTGTCGATATATTTTGCGTGGCCCTGATGCTGTATTATATTTACAGACTGATGAAGGAGTCGCGCTCGCTCAACGTGTTTATCGGCATCATGGTGTTCATCGTTGTCTGGCTGTTCGTGAGTCAGATCCTTGAGATGCGCCTGCTCGGAAGCATTATGGACAAGCTGGTAAGCGTGGGTGTCATTGCCATAATAATATTGTTTCAGGAAGAAATACGCAAGTTCTTGTATAATCTTGGTGCGCACCGCCGCGTGAACGGAATAATAAGGCTCTTTGTCTCGGGCGATAATAAGGACAAGGTTGACATGGAGTCGATAATGCCTGTCGTGATGGCTTGCATGAACATGGGAAAGGCGCGCATCGGAGCGCTCATTGTCATCGAGCGCATATCGTCGCTCGACGATATAGTTGAAACCGGCGACATCATCGATGCAAACATAAACCAGCGACTTATAGAGAATATCTTCTTCAAGAATTCGCCTCTGCACGACGGTGCGATGGTCATATCAAAGAAGCGTATCAGGGCTGCGGGATGTATCCTTCCTGTGAGCCACAGCATAGATATCCCGAAGGAACTCGGACTGCGCCACCGTGCTGCAATGGGCATATCGCAGGACAGCGATGCCATAGCCATTGTCGTGTCAGAAGAAACCGGGCGCATTTCGGTGGCCATAAAGGGACAGTTCCACCTGCGCTTGTCGGCAGAACAGCTTGAGAGCATACTTACACGTGAACTTGACTTCTGATGCATGACGTCATGGTTTGTGCCTTTCCGGCATCCATGCCATGACGTCATGATTCATTTAACTACAGCTGTAATCAGTATTCAGCAGACTGTAGTTTTTATGTTGATTGTATTTCCGCTTTTGTTTTCTTGGCCATAGAGGGCTGTTAATGGAAAGACAAACAATACTACAATAGAAAACAAGAAGACGGCAGAATACACCGATATGCTTATATAACATTTAGAACATATCTTGCCTGCTGATTTTGCTTTGTTTTATTTTATTCCTTTTATCTTGTTGATGCTGACGTCTTTCTTAGTGTTTCACATTGAAACTGATTTCATTCCCATATATTCTTCATGTTCTTTTTGTTTCTTTTCTGATGACAAATTGCTTTTGTTTTCAATAATATGTATTGCAAAAAGTGTAAAATACTGTTTGTTTAGTTGATAAAAGTAATTTTTGTCTTGAAAATAATTAAAAAATGAAATTGTAACGCTTTTTTTATGCCTCGTATTTTTGTTTCTGAAAATAAAGAACTATATTTGTGAAGTCTCAATTTATAGTTTGTTATCATGATAGATTTTAAAAATTTCTCAGCTATTCAGACTTGTCTCGACGAGTATATGTCGCTTGCAGGCAAGAATGAAATTAACGACATGGAAGCCAACCGTGAGTTGGCCCGTGCCGGTTTGTTAGACGATTCTCTTCCAAATCCGGGCAAGCCATTAAGACTCCTGCTCGCCGGTTTGAGAGATGCTAATCTTTTGCCTCAGAATATTAGGCAGATATACGGAACATGGGTTATCCGGCTGTCTACGACGATAGCCAAATGTCCGCTTGTCAACCAGTTTCAGTATTGCTGAAAGTCAGCAGCTGCAGGCTTGCCGGAAAAGATTAAATAACTGATTTTCAATGCACCTCATGGCATGTAAAAAGGCTGTGGAGTGCATTGAATTTATATGTGCCTTATGGCTGTTTCGGTTTAACGGTTGTTTACTTTACACGCTTATTGGCGTTAAATAATGCTAATGACATTCAACTTTAGCGCAACTTATCCGTCTTATACGTAAATTTGCAACAAATTATAACCTAAAAATAAACGAAAATTTATGATGAAGAAGAATTTATTGATTGTATCATTGGTTGCAGGATGCTTCATGGTGAGCAGCTGCGTAAGTAAAAAGGACTTGGAAAACTGCCAGCTTGAGAACAAGGAACTGACAAATAAATATCAGGAAACACAAGGCAAACTCTCTGACGCTAACTCTGAACTTGCAGCAAGCAAGGTGCGCGTTACAAGTCTTGAGGAGCAGCTTGCTCAGACTAAGAGCGCATACGAGGCACTGCAGAGCTCGCTCGACAAGAGCCTTACTGCAAGCAACCAGACAACTGTGAACATCTCTAAGCTGGTTGACCAGATCAACGAGTCAAACCAGTACATCCGTCACCTCGTTGAGGTTAAGAGCAAGAGCGACTCTCTGAACCTTATCCTCACAAACAACCTTACACGCTCGCTCAGCAAGGAAGAGCTGAAAGAGGTTGACGTTCAGGTGCTCAAGGGTGTTGTTTACATCTCTCTTGCCGACAACATGCTCTACAAGAGCGGAAGCTACGAGATCAACGACCGTGCTGCCGAGACTCTGAGCAAGATTGCAAAGATCATCAAGGACTATAAGGACTATGATGTGCTCATCGAGGGTAACACCGACAACGTGCCTGTAAACACATCTTCAGCTGCGATGAAGAACATCCGCAACAACTGGGATTTGTCTTGTCTCCGTGCATCAAGCGTTGTTCAGGCTCTTATCAATCAGTATGGCGTAGAACCGAAGCGTCTAACTGCTGGTGGACGTGGCGAGTTCAACCCTGTTACATCTAACGATACTGAGGTTGGCAAGCAGCGCAACCGCCGCACTCAGATCATCATCACTCCGAAACTCGACCAGTTCATGGACCTTATCGACAAGGCTCCCGAGAGTGCTGAATAATCAGAACATTAGAACTTAGATAATATAATCATAAGGTCGGACATACGGCAGGCGCCGTTTGTCCGGCCTTTTTCTTTTTTATATCCTTTTCATAAATGCCCTAGGCTTTCTGCCTTTTGTCTTTTTCCTATAGTATGTGTTTTTGCTTTTTGGGGGATTGCTGTGCAGTATGACTACGTGTCTCTGCGTCATCTCAATATGTTTTCATGTTATTTTTGTGCTCTTGCTGCCGTTTTCGTGTTAAGTTTCTCATTTCTTTCCTTGCCGTTTATTGCTTGCGTTGGAGTATGTGGTGCGGATGTTGCTCAAAACTCATTGGTTTTCATTCAAAAAAGCGGCCGTTTTTGCTTCAAAAGTGGCCCGTTTTCGGGATGAAAACAATAGGTTAATGATTTAAAACTTATTCATACTGTTTTGCTTTCACTATTTGCGCTTTTGACGTTTAGTTTTGCCTGGTTGAAATAAAACAGGAGCAGTTTCCTTACACTTTTTCGTGCTTTTCTTTTTGATGCTTTGTCTTGTCCTTGTCGTTATGCTTTTTCGTGCTTCTGTTCAGATGTCCGTTATTGTTCTGCCGGCCTGCGCACGCGTAGACAAAAGATACTGTCAACGCTGCGCAGGCCGGTGGCCTTTTTCTTCAGTATTATCTGTTCATCACCTTCCAGGTCTTTCCGTCCTGTACGATAATCATTATTCCTTTATAGTCTTTTGGCGAAGCTATTCTCTGTCCGTCAGCGGTGTATGCCTTGTATGGCTTCTGCATGTCCGGCGTGCAGTCTGCCGTTGTGCCGTCTATTCCAGTTGTCGTCCTTTTGCCTGTTATCGTCATTCTTTTTATTTCCCATGTTCCTGCCTCCGAGTCGTTGCTCTTGTAGTGGAACACTATGCTGATTTTCTTTCCGGCATAGCTGTTTAGCGATATCTCGCCCGAGTCGATAAACGTCCAGTTGTTGCCTGCCGGCCATGTTATTCCGTCGAGTGCGGTTGTTGTTCCGTCGCATATTACTTCTACGCTGAATGTGCTTTCGGGCGACTTGCAGAAGTTTATTGCATGGTTAAATGTCAGTGTTGCCTCGCTGAATCCTGTAAGGTCTATTTCAGGAGAAGTCAGCGTTGCTTCTGCCGCGTATGCCCTGTTGTTGGCATATCCTGTGCCTTTCCATCCATATTTCGTGTCTCTTATCCACACCTCAAATCCGCTGTATGGCTCGCTTATGTTCTTTGCCGTGAAGCTGCCGGTTTCTGATGTGAATGTTGCCTGATATATTGTTTCTTCCGTAGGAACGTCCGGATTGTCAGTATAGTCAGATGTCGTTACGGTGTTTTCCGGGTCGAAGGCATAGTCTATGCTGTCGCCCCATATATATTCCATGAGGTTTGGAAAGTCTACAAACGGATTGCGGTTGCCCTGAATCTTGTACACTTCGTTGTTGCGCTCCACTTCAGTCTGGTCAACGCCGTCGGTCTTGGCCCACTCTATATATAAGGTGTATGCCCATTCGCGCAGGGTGGGGTAGTCTCCTTGCTGAAGTATCTGCAGGGCCTGCGTGCCCGACCATGTAAAGTCCTGGTATGCCGTAGCCATATACATATATCCTCGCGCAAAGTCGCCTTTCCATTTGTCTGCCGGCTCCCACAGCTTATATCCGTTGCTGCCCGTGCCCACCTTGGTGCATCCGTTGTCGGTGCTGGCATTGTTCACCTTTCCCATCGGGTAGTTCGATTTTGCCGAGTTTATCTTCTGTTCCGACGGCATCAGGTTATACAGGTCTTTGTATGCTTGGTTTTCGCTTCCGCCCCACCAGCTTTTCGGGAAAGAGTGCTCTATGTTCATGCCGCTTACAGCCTGACCTTTGTTGCCGAAGTATCTTTTGTCGTTGCTGTAGCGGTCAACCACCTGTCCGTCGTCCAGGCGGTCTGTCGTGTAGAAGCCTTCCCATGTGCGTCCTGAGCCTGAGCCGTATTTTAGCACAGTGGCATTCTTTATTATGTTATGCACTGCCGTTTTCAGTTCGGCTCCCTTCTTGCCTTTCAGCGAACTGTAATAGTTTTGCGGAATCTGTGCTATTGCGGCTGTTGCCGTCAGCATGGCCGTTGTTATGGCCGCGATAAAAAATTTTCTCATGTCTTTCTTAATGCAGGTTTTTTAAATTTAGACAAATCTTCTGTTTGTAAATACTTGTATTATGAATTTTGCAAATGTATCGAAATATTTTTTAATCATACAACCTTTTCCTCTATTTTTATTCATTATTCTAAATCTGTCGTCTCGTATTCGCCCGTGTTTCCGTTTTCTTTTTTTGCCGTCATGTAAGGCTGTGTCAACGAAAAGCAGACGGCTATACTCTCAAGATAAAATAATTAGGCGCCTGAGAGCGTCTGTCCGGTTGCGGAATTTAACGCGTCTGCATCCTAATGGCAGATTGGCTGCATCATACTCTTTTATATTATTTTCATGATTCCTCCTTTTTCGTGGCAATGCTCTTAATGGTTTTTATTCCTGTCCTCTTGGAGAAGTTTGTCTTTCATGCCTTTTTCTCAGTCAGAATGGGATTTTAAATCATACATACAATATTTTACTTTTGTCCTGTCCGATTTTTTGCATGAATGTGTTGTTTGTGTTTTCGCTTTTTGTCAATCTTCATGCTTCCTGATTTCAGTTTTTCCTTTAAATTCTGCCATCGGCCTTTGGAATTTGCCATTAGTGTATAATTTTCATCCATCTTTACCTGTTTTATTTCCCGTTCCAGTGTCACAAGTCTGCCTATTTCTTTTGTAAAATATAATAATGTGAATGGTGTAAAATCTGCACTCAATATGTAAACGGATGTTAAAACCGGTCTAAAATTAAAACTTTTTTCAGAAAACATTTGGCAGTTTGGTGAAAACCCCGTACTTTTGCATCCGCTTTTGAGAGCTGACGCTCCCTGAGCACTGAA